>Ga0247713_1000040_pt1 | contig 90278 bp, 85 predicted proteins | sample 21E_NmetaG_FD_189936 | JGI IMG/M metagenome (GOLD analysis project Ga0247713, IMG submission 189936) | Soil microbial communities from hillslope of Landscape Evolution Observatory, University of Arizona, Oracle, AZ, United States - 2-1-E_N | ecosystem: Engineered > Artificial ecosystem >... | reverse complement strand
CCCCCCCGACACGCCCTCAACACACCTTCATCACCGCGTGAACGTACGACCGTCGCGTCACTGGCGCAACGCCACCGTTGACCGTCGGTCTCGGAGATCATCGCGGCCGCGGCGGGAAGGCCTCGTGCCGCCCGAACAGGACCTGCGGCGCGTTACAGACCGACGGCTCCGCATGTCGTTCTCGCGCGACAGATTGGCACCGACACGGATGCCCGATCGGAGGACCAGACGGGTCTCACCTGTCGTTGAGCCGTCACTCGCCGGGACGGCCGATGCAGAAGGGATGACCCGCCGGATCTGCGTAGACGGGGAACCCATCGCGCGGGCGGAGGATCGAGCCGCCCAACTCGATGACCCGCGCCGCGACTGGTGCCGGGTCGTCGAACATGAGATCGACGTGCACCTGCGCCGGATACGCCGGGTCTGGCCACCGGGGCGGGTCGGCACTCGAATGCTGGAACGCGAGCGCCGGGGTGGTGTCGGTGCCAAGGAGGCATTCGTAGAACCCCTGCAGCGCCCCAGGGTCGGGTGCGTCGATCACGAGGCGCCATAGCTCCGGCTTCGCCACAGCCGCCGGATAGAGACAGAAGGGGTGACCGATGATGTCTGCGTAGACCCGATGGTCGTCGAAGGCCGCGAGGCGAGTGGCACCACGCTCCACGACCAGGGCGTCGACGGCCTCGAGGTCAGCAACGCGGATGTCGAGGTGCATCTGCTGGGGGTAGGCGGGATCCGGCCAGCGCGGCCGCCGATCGTCGGGTCGCCCCTCGTCGAACACGAGCAGCGGAACGTCCCACCGATCCAGATGGATAAGATCGCCGTAGAGGGCTGACATCGCGTCGCGATCCTGGTTCCAGGGGCACTGCAGGACGATGTTCGCGATCCCCTCAGCGGCGCGGCGCTTGAGCTGCGCCCCGAACCATCGGCCGTCGTCGTCCAGGATGATCGTGGCGACAGCGCTACCTCGCTCGCCCTCGAGGTGAAATCGCGTGAGCGTTGAGGACACGTGCGTCTCGCTCGCAACCGAACGGGGCGACCCGAGGAGCGAGTCGAGGCCCGCAACCCAGTCCCGAATCCAAGGGTCGGCGTCCCATCCCTCGAGTCGTGGTGCGAACAGAGGGGTGAGTGCGGCGACCGCGCCCGCGTCAAGCAGGTCGAGGACCTCGCGTGCCTCCGCCATAGTGCGCCACGCTAACCACGTGGCGAGCCGCGCGGGCGGGACACCGCCGACCTCAGCTCGAGCGCTACGAGTCGCGCATGGCCGGCAGCCGACGAGATCGACAGAAGTGGTCGCTCTCATCGACCGTTCTGGCGCGCCAGGTCGCCACGGCGCCGGTGACTCCGCGCGCCCATTATGCGCGGCCACGTACACCCGCCGTGTGTCCTGACCGCTAGCCCGGATATGGGGTTGAGCGAAGTCATGACCAACCGAGTCACGGCCGGGACCGTAAGTCAGCGGCGCTGGGCACCTCGTAAGGACTTGACTGGTGGCGTGGCGGACCGACACGACGACACCTACGAGGACTGGCTACGCGGGCATCACGCCCAGTTCGGCACGCCTTTCGAGGTGATCGACGACCTGGTGCGGCGAGCGACGGGCTCTGGGGTCGCACGGAGCGAGCGCATCGCCCGCGGCGAGTCCAACGAGGTCCACGCCGTAACGAGCAGCAACGGTGACGAGGTGATCGTGCGCATCAATCACAATGACGGCGCCGCTGCCTGTCGCCGTGCCGAGGCGGTGATCGGTCGCGCCCGTGTTAGTGGGATTCCCGTGCCCGACTCGCTCCTCATCGAGGAAATGGAGGTCGACGGCCGCGAGCGCGGCGTGTGCGTGCAGCGCCGGCTCAAGGGCACGCCCCTCGCCGACAGTGTGAAAGGCATCGCCAGCGACGACGTCAGATCTCTCGTGGCCGACGCCGGAGAGCTTGTCGCCCGCCTGCACTCGCTGCCAGCGCAGCACGAGCCGCGCTCTGCGTGGTGGCAGGAGGTGCCCGACTTCGCCATCGAGCGCGCCCGAGCTGCACTTGGTGCAGGCGCATCGCTCGTCGACGATGCGCTGGAGGCACTCGCGGCGATCGTCGCATCCCATGCGCCCGACGAGCCCACCACCGTGCACAGCGACTTTGGCCCCGAGCTCCTTCTCGTCGACGGGGAGCGCATCACCGGCATCATCGATTGGGACCAAGCCACCGTGTCGTCGCCGATGGCGGATCTGGCGAATTGGGATAGCTACTACGACTGGGAGCCACATCCGACCTCCGCCTTGATCGCCGGTTACGAGCGGGTCCGATCCCTGCCCGACGGGCACTTGGCGATACGGACGGCCAGTGCTTTGAACACAACGATCTGGGGTCTCGAGTACTACCACCGTGTCAACAACCCCGGCGCGGCCCGCTGGACAGGCGAGCGGCTCGCCCACTTCATCGCCCGCGCCGGCGCGCTCTGATCCCCGGCATCGCGACGGCCAGGGCGACCCGATCGACGGGTCTGCAGCGTTGCTAGCGGCAACCCGAATGTCGTTCGGGGAAGGACGCGAGAGCCATGCTTGCTTGATGGAGTTCGGCGACGAGGCGGTGATCGACGCATGGCGCCGGCTGGCGGGAGCTCCGAGCGATGCTCGCCTCCGAGTGGTCGTAAACCCGGAGTCGTGGCTCGCGCCCCCTGGCTGGATCGGCGTGGTGGCGATCGGGGATGCGATCACGGCGTCGGTTCCGCGTGCGGAGCTGCGGGCGCCCGTCGAGCGCGCGCTCGCCGCTCTTGGCGGGAAAGGGCAACCGATCCTGAGATGCTCATGTCAAGGCTGACACCGACGACGGCGGCACTCGGGCCGGCACAGCTCTTCTATCCGCCAAGGAGCTTCGAGGTTGCAGGCGAGCCGGGTGACGAGGCCACCTCTGGAGAGCTGTCGCGGCTCCTAGCGGCCTCGCACCCGGAAGATCTTGATGAGAGTGGGCTCGCTCACATCGAGAGCCCGGCGTTCGTGAGCCGGTCGTCCGCCGGGGATGCTGGTCGACCCGGCTCCTCGTAGTGGACGCGTGACAGGTCGAGGCGGGCGGGTGCGGGGGTCCTGCTCGACCGGGGGGGCCAACCTGGGGATCCCGGCCCGGACGGTTCCTCGCTAGGTCACAGCAGGCGGAGGAACCTGGGGGCGACGGTCGCCGTCAGCCAGACCTCGTTCTCGGTCACGTAGAAGGTGATCCCCTCCGACGCCATCAGCTGCGAGTCGACGGCCAGCACCACCGGCCTCCCGCGCCGAGCCCCCACCTTCCTGGCCGATTCGGCCGTGGTCGAAAGATGCACGTGGTGGCGGTTCATGGGCCGCAAGCCCTCATCCAGGATCCGCTTCAGGACCGCGACGTTCGTCCCGTGGAAGAGCACGGCGGGGGGCGTCGCCGGAACCAGCCCGAGATCGATGGGGACGCTGTGACCCTGGTTCGCCCGCAGCCTCTCCCCAGTCTCATCGAAGCCGAACCGGCGCTTGTCATTCCGCGCGACGACCTCGCCGAGCTCCTCTTTCGTGATCGGGAAGTTGTGGGCGGCGCAGGCGTCGAGGAGGTCCCTGACCGCCACCCACCTCCCGGAGCGAGCGTCAGCCCGAGCCGCGCCGGGTCGTGGCGGAGATGCCTGGCCAGGTACTTCGAGATCTTGACCAAGCGTCGGTCGTCGAGGGCCACCGACCCAACCGTACGGTCAGCGCCCGCGTGCCGGTGTCCGGACGGGCATGGCCAGCGAGTCGAAGATGCGGCCGGCGTGGTCGAGGACCGGCGATCGGGGCTACTTCCGTCGACCCGAAGCGCGCGGGTTTTGGGGCGCCCCTTCGTCGTTCGCCGTCATCATGAGTGACCAGGTCAGTTGGGCGGGCATCGTCTCGCTCGTGCACGTCCTCCACGACTACTCCAGGTCGCTTTCGCCCCGCCTGGCTGCGGGCGTTGGCGGTCGGCGCCCCACGCTCCCCACGTGGACACGTTTCGGATCCGGAAGCGAAAGCGGCCCGAGGGTTTCATGGTCTGGCGTGCCTATGTACTTCGCCGAGGACAGCTTGGTACGTGGCTTTTCACGCCGGAGGGATCGATCGTGCGTGGAAGGCGTGACGGCGAAGTCGGGAGCAGCTACGTCGGGGTCCCCGACAAGCCTGGACTACATGTGCTTCATCTCGTTCCGACTGCCGGATGGTGGCTCGGGACGTGGGCGAACGACGGAGTCGGCCAACGCATCGCCATCGACATCTGCACGCCGCCCGTCCACATCGACGGCGAGTGGCTCTTCGATGACCTCGAACTCGACCTGTACCGCCGGGGATCACGGCTTGGCGTGTTCGATGAGGACGAGTTCGACGATGGTTGCGCCGCCGGACACATCTGTCCCGACGAGGCTCAAGCGTGTCGAGTAGCTGCGTCCGAGTTGCACGATCGGCTCCGGGATGGGGACGCGCTTTTTGACTCCGTGGGATGGGACCTGCTCCAAACGGCGATCGGACTCAGCCTGGCGCCCCTCGCCATCGAGCCGAACGAGGCGTAAGCCTGCTCGTCCGAGCCAGAGACCCCGCCGGGAGCCGGTGTTGAGCGCGACCCTGTCGGGAAATCATTAGGGCTCTGGCGCACGCCCGTGAGCCTCTCACGCGCTCAGTGGTACGCCTGCGCCTGGATGCCGTACAGCTCGGCGTAGAGCCCGCCGGCGGCTATCAGCTCCTCGTGGGAGCCGTGCTCCCGTACCCGGCCGCCGTCCACCACCACGATCAGATCGGCCAGGCGCACGGTCGAGAAACGGTGCGAGATGAGAACGGTGACCGCACCGGTGTCGCGTCCCGCCCGGCTGGCGGCCGACGCGTAGTGCTCGAACAGGGCGTGTTCTGCGTCGGCATCCAGGCCCGACGTCGGCTCGTCCAGAATGAGGACCAGGGGCGTCTCATCCATGAGAGCCCGGGAAATGGCGACCTTCTGCCACTGTCCCTCCGACAGGTCGGTCCCACCCTCGAACTCCTTGCCCAGGAGGGCGTCGAACCCGCCCGGGAGCGTCGTGGTCAGGTCGGCCGCTTGTCCCGCGGCGAGAGCAGCGGCGATCGCGGCGCGGTCCTCGGCGTGATGGAGGTGGCCGAGTCCGACCGACATGGCCAGCGTCTCCTGGAACCGCACGAAGTCCTGGAATCCGGCCGACATGCGGCGGCGCCACGCGTCTACATCGAAGCGGTGAAGATCGATCCCGTCGACGGTGATCCTGCCGCGGGACGGCTCGTAGTAGCGGGACAGCAGCTTCACGAGCGTCGTCTTGCCGGCACCGTTCTCGCCGACGACGGCGACCACGCAGCCCGCCGGGAATTGCAGGTTCACCCCGGCCAGCACGTCGACGTCGGTGCCGGGGTACCGGAAGCCCACGTCGTGGAAGGCGATGCCGTCGACGAGGCGATCCGGCACGCTCGCCGGCTGGTCGTGGAAGCGCCTGGCCGCGGCGTCGTAGTCGTTGAGCCACAGCAGTCGCCCGATGGCCTGCATCGTGCCCGACGTCTCGCTGGCCAGAGAGACGGCCCGCGACACCTGGCCGCTCACGTCGCTGGCTAGCGCCACGACGAGAAGCACGTCACCGGGAGTGGCCCTGCCCTTCGCCGCCTGGCTCACGGCGAGGACGATGGCGGCGACGTAGCCGGCGGCGAAGGTCGACCAACCCAGGGCGCGCACCATGCCGGCCCGCAGCTGGGCCCGGGCGTTCGTGTCGGTGACCTCTGCCCAGATGTGGCGATGCCGGTCGACCAGGTGGGCACTGAGGTTGAAAACCCGCGCCTCCTTGGCCGGTCCCGGCGTGGTCACCACATTGAACAAATGAGTCTGGGAGCGGACCCGCTCCGCGGTTGCGTCCCGCGCCGCCTCGGTGATCCGACTGGCGCGCGCGCCCGCCCACACGGAGGGAACGGCCAGCAAGGGCAGCAGGAGCATGGCGGGGTGCACCGAGGCCAGCAGGACGACGGTGATGCCGAGGCGCACCACCAGGCCGACGCCCGAGCCGATCGTGGCCACGACGTTGCTCAGCAACCGCGTCTGGTTGCGCAACAGGGACACCCGGTCGGCGTACTCCGGCCGCTCGTGGTGTTCGATGCCGGGAGTGGTTGACGTCAGGCGCATGATGTCGCCCACGAGAACTCGTGCCGTCGTCTCGTGGAGCTCGGAGAACATGGCGCTGACGCCCGCGCCCGCGGTGCCCTGAGCGGCCAGCGACAGGGCCAGGGCCAGTCCGGCCCACACGACCGTCGTGTCATGGCCGGCGGTGGCGCCGTCCACAAGCAGCTTCAGCCACACGGCGGTGAGCGGGCGCCCGGCCACCTGCACCAGCAGGTCGAGACCCACGGCCGCGGCCGCCAAACGCAGGTTCGTGCGCCGGACCGTCGACCACAGGAGCCTGGCCGAGCGACGAAGGTCAGCCACTGAAGCGGGCCGCCTGCAAACCGAACATCCGGGCGTATCCGTCGTCTGCAGCCACCAGCTCGTCGTGTGTACCCAGCTCTGCCACCCGGCCCCCGTCGAGCACGCAGATCAGTTGGGCGCGACGGACCGTCGAGAAGCGATGAGAGATGAGGAGGGTCGTCAGCGCTTGCTGCCCGCGGGCCGGGGCCGACGTGAGGTCGAGGAAGTCGTCGAACAGCTCGGCCTCGGCCCGGACGTCAAGGTTGGCGGTCGGCTCGTCGAGGGCGAGGATCCCCGCGCCGCCCTCGACGGCCAGGAGGGCACGGGCCAGGGCGACCCGCTGCCACTCGCCGCCGGACAGCTCGACGCCCCCGGTGTAGCCGCGGCCCAGCACCGTGTCCCAGCCCGCCGGGAGCGCCTCGATCAGCTTGAGGGTCCCGGCCCGTGTCGAGGCGGTGGTTCGCGCCTGCACGTCGTCGCGCAGCCGCAGCTCGCCCAGGCCGACGTTGTCGGTAGCCGCCAGCTCGTAGCGGACGAAGTCCTGGAAGATCACGGCCAGGCGGGCGCGCCATGACTCCAGGTCCAGCTCCCGGATGTCGACCCCGTCGACGAGGATGCGGCCCCCCGTGGGCTCGTAGAGGCGGGCCAGGAGCTTGACCAGGGTCGTCTTGCCCGCCCCGTTGGCGCCGACGATGGCGAGCGAAGTGCCGGCAGGGACGACGAGATCGAGCCCGTCGAACACCGGTCCGCGTGCGCCCGGGTAGGCGAAGGTGAGATTGTCGAAGACGATCGAAGCCGCAGGCAGGCCCTGCGCCGATCTGGTGCCCGAGGGGGCGGCTGCGGTGGCGGCGTTCGAGCGTCGCTGCAACTCAGCGGCGGCCGGGAGCGACGCGGTGCCGAAGTCGATCTGGTACTCGTCGGTGCCGATGATGCCGAGGTCGACGACCTGGCGCGCCGCCTGCAGGACGACGGCCAGCGTGGCGAGGGTGATGCGCCGATCGGCGGCGGCCAGGCCGACCATCACGAAGACCAGCGCCTGGATGGGAAGGACCAGGAGGAAGCACCCGGCCATGCTCCGAGCCGTGCGCCGCCGGACCGCCGCCATGCCCGTCGTGACCGTCCGCCACGCCTGCTGGTGTTGGCCGATGATCCATTCGGCCAGTCCGAAGACCCGCACCTCCTTGGCCGGAGCCGGGACCACAGCCAGGCCGGTGTAGTAGCCGGCTCGCCGGTAGGTGGGCACGAACTCGTCGAAGGCCCGGGCCTGGACGTACTGCGCGCGGTGTATGAGCCGGCGCAGGGTGACCGTGGCCGTCAGGAGCAGCGCGGCCAGGACCACCGAGTACCGGGCCACGAGAAGGGCGGCCCCGATGGTCTGGAGGTACCGCATGCTGACGCCGATCACGCCCAGGGCCGCGCCCCCTGGCGTGGCGGACCGGAACGTCAGCGGGCGGCCGGCAGCCACCTCCATGAGGTCCTGGACGGCCTGTTCCTCCACCAGCCCGACGCCGGCAGGGCGGGCCGCCGCCTCCATGGCGTTGGCCGCAACGGCACCGTCGATCCGGCTGGTGGCCCGGTACCGGACGACGCCCAGCAGGGGACTGAGAATCTGCTGGGCCGTGAAGAGGCCGGCCAGGACGGCGAGCGGCACGGCCACCGCCCCCACCCCGGGATCGGTGACGGCCCGGTCCACCAGGACGCCGGTCACGGCGATCACCGCCAGGGGTGGGCGGCTTGCACGAGGTTGAGCACGACCACGGCGACGAGGAGCCCGGGGCCGACCTCAGGCAACAGTCCCAGCAACTGCCGGGTCGTCCCTCGACTCGTTCCGTCCGCCGTCCCCACGGCCCGCATCCTCGCGCCCGGCGCGGGCCGTGGCAGGTCGAATTCCTGTCGCTAGAATGGTGTTGCGGGTTGGAACACTTTGGCGATCATCTCGGGCGAACACCTCCCCGGCGTCGCAGACCACGTCGTGGCGGTAAGCCCACTGGCACACGTTGGTGATGTCCCGCTCGAGGAGGCGGAGGCCGTCGGGGGTGAGCGACGGGATCCACGGCCTGCGGGAAGTGATCAGGAGCAGGCGACCGTTCCAGACGAGGATGTTGTACGGGGAGGTGCGATGGACCACCCGAGCGCCGCGCACCGCCCGCCGGGTGGAGAGCGCTTGGGAGAACAGGATCGGCGGCCTGGGTCGGCGGCCACGATGGCATAGATCAGTCGAGGCGCCGCGCCGTCGTCGTCGCCGAAGTACTCGAGGCAGCTCGCTACCTGAACGTTGCAGGGGATAGGGGACCGGCACGCCCGCCGACCACAGCGGGTGTGACCAGCGCGCCACGAGGCAGACCAGCATGGAAGGCTGAGACGATGGGCGGGGCGTCGGCCGGAAAGGTGGTGGCCTTCATCACTAGGCCCGCGCCGACCGGTGCGGAGCTGTTGGTCTTCTATCACCCCAACGCCGGCGTGCAGGTACCAGCCGGAACCCTCGAGGCCGCCGAGAACCCCCTCGACGGAGCTCGCCGGGAGGCGTGGGAGGAGACCGGCCTGGACGGCCTACGTCTGGTCACCCCGCTCGGCCAGTGCACCGAAGGACCGGCTGGCGAGCGCGTGCGCTATTTCTTCCACTTCGTCAGCGAGGTGGAGACGGCTGGGGACTGGTGGGTGGTCACGCCTGACGGCGGTGGGCTCTGCTGGCACTGCCGGTGGGCGCCGTTGTCGGATGTGCGTCTCATAGCGGGCCAGCAGGAATGGCTGGACCCAGTCAGGACACGCTTGGCGACGATGTCTGCGAGACAGCCGGCGCCTCGACCCCGCGTCGCCATCGACCCCCTCCATCGCAACGCCACGACCTTCGAGCTCTTCTGGGCGCCACCGTTCGGCGGACGCCGCACCCTGTGCAGCTGGCTGAGCCCGGAGGAGATCTCGTCAGAGGACGTCATCGAACGAGCATTGGCAGTCTGCTTCACGGTGGACGGCCGCATCGTGCTCGTCTCTGGTGACGGCAAGACGCTGTGGAACCACCCGGGAGGCGGCCGGGAGATGGGAGAGTCGATTGACCAGACGATGCGCCGGGAGGTCTACGAGGAGGCGTGCGCCCACGTCCTGGCCAGCACGCTCGCCGGCTACGACCGCTTCGTCGACATCGACGGCGCCGGCACCGTCCTGCGGACCAACCACCAGGCCCGCTTCGCCGCCCGCGTCGCGCTGGAGCCGTTCGTCGCCCGCCACGAGACGGCCGGGCGCACCGTGGTCGACTTCGACGCGGTGCCTGGGCTGCTTCCGACATGGCAGCCCGAGTCGCTGCGACGGCTGCTCGACCTCGCCGGCGAGGCCAGCGCAGCACCGGACTGGATCGTCGAGCTGGCCACGGCCCGGCGCGGTCTGAGCCTGCGGGAGCTGACGGCGGCCGACGCGGACGGCTACTTCGCTCTCATCGACCGGAACCGCCTCCACCTGACCCGCCACGGTGACTACTCCGGCATGGCCACGATCAGCGCGGCCCAGGTGCAGGCGTCGTTGGTGGCTCCCGGCGACGACAACACCCGCTTCGGGATCTGGCTCGACGGCCGCCTGGTGGGGCGGGTCGACCTGAACCCGTACAACCCGCCGAACTACGTCCTCGGCGTCTGGCTCGACGAAGCAGCGACCGGCAAGGGTCACGCCACCGAAGCCTGCCGGGCGGCCATCGCCTTCGCCCGGTCCCACCTTCGGGCCGGCAACATATGGGCCGGCGTCACCCACGGCAACCACCGCAGCGTGGCCCTCCTCGGGCGACTCGGCTTCGAGCGGGTCGCCGAGCTGGACCGCCACAGCCGCTTCCGGCTCCGACCGCCGGCGGCCTCATGACCGGGCGGGAGGGCGTCTTCGTGGTCGTGTCCGGCGTGCCGGGCAGCGGCAAGACCACCCTGGCCCGCCCGCTGGCCCAGTCCCTGGGCCTGCCTCTCATCTCCAAGGACGTCATCAAGGAGCGGCTCTTCGACGGGCTCGGCGTGGACGATCTGGAGTGGTCCCGCCGGCTAGGCCAGGCGTCGGTGAAGGTCCTCTTCGCCGTCGCCGCCGATGCGGGAGCGGCCGTCCTCGACAACGCCTGGAGCGGCGAGCACTCGTCGGCCGACCTGGCCGGGTTGGGCGCACCGCTCGTCGAGGTGTTCTGCGATTGCCCGGTGGAACTCGCCGCGTCTCGCTTCGAGGCGCGTCTCGCCACCCGCCATCCTGGCCACGTCGACGCCACCCGCGACCCGCGGGCGTCGTGGCCGGCGTCACGCCCGCTCGGCGTCGGCCCTGTGGTCGCAGTCGACACGGCCGGCCCGGTCGACGTCGCCGGAGTGGCGGACATGGTCCGGGCCCAACCGGGCTGGCCGGATGGTCGGCGGGAGACGGGCCCCGTCCTGCACAACCTCACCATGCACGTCGCTCCCGACCGCTTCGAGGAGGTCCGGTCCTTCTATGCCGAGGCCCTCGGCCTGGTGGCGGTGTTCGAGGACGCCGGCCACCTCTGCTGCCTGGACGCATCGGGCGACAGGGGCGGGATGGCTCTGTGCATCCATGAGGCGGAGCCGGCCCATCCCGCCGGCACCCGGGAGCTGTTCCTCTGGGTCGACGACACCGGTCCCTACCGGGCCAGGGCCGACCGCTCGGGCATCCCGGTCCGGACGGTCCTCCCCACTGACGGGGAGCCGGAGCTGGCGCTCACTGACCCGGTTGGCAACCAGGTCCGCATCCACCGACGCCGGGGGCGGCCCGAGTGACGTTGCGACAAGCGTGGGACGGCGCCGCCGACGTCTGGGTCCGCTTCGCCCGGGACCCCGAGGCCGACCGGACCTTCTGGTCGTGGCACCTTCAGGCGTTTCTCACTTTCATCCCCGATCCGGGGCGGCTCACGCTCGACATCGGCTGTGGCGAGGGCCGCCTCGGAAGGGAGCTGGCCCGCCACGGTCATCGGGTGGTGGGGCTGGACACCTCGACGCCCCTGGTCCATGCCGCGGCGCAACACCCGGCCGCCGCACCGGTCCTGGTCGCTGACGCCGCCTGCCTGCCCTTCGCCGACGCCATCGCCGACCTCGTCGTGGTCTTCATGGTGCTCCACGATGTCGACGATCTCGCCACGACCGTCGCCGAGGCGGCACGGGTGCTAGAGCCGGGAGGCCGACTGGCGGTCGCGATCGGGCACCCGATCCAGGGAATAGGGGACTTCTCCGGGGACGATCGCTCCGGGCCGTATGTTCTGGCGCGGCCCTACTTTGAGCCCCGCCGACTGACCTACTGGTGGGAGGGGAACGGGGTCCGCGTGCCGATGCACTTCCTCCACCGGCCGCTGGAGAGCTTCTTCGCCGCCATGACCGCCGCTGGCCTGCTGGTCGAGTCCCTGGCCGAGCCCTCCCCGGTCGCCACGGTCGCCGCCATGAGTGCCGACGACGAACGCCGCCGGCAGGTACCGTCCTTCGTCCACATCCGGGCGCTGAAGCCGTCGTGACCGCCTGCCGCACCTGCGTGCTCGTCGCCCGGCGCGACGCCGGCGAGGCGCCGCTCTGGGATGTGATCCTCAGGACGCCGGGATGGGACGTGGTCCATGCCTTCGGCACCGCGGTCGAGGGATGGGTCGTCCTTGTGGTCCGCCGGCATATCACCGCCGTGGCCGACCTCACCGACGAGGAGGCACTCGAGCTCGGGCCGCTGGTGAAGGCCGTCTCCCAGGCGCTGCACGACACCGTCGGATGCGCCAAGACCTATGTGGCCCAGTTCGCCGAGCATCCGGATCATCCGCACGTCCACGTCCACATCGTCCCTCGCGCCGCCGATCTCCCCGGCGATCAGCGAGGTCCGAGCATCTTCAGCCAGCTCGGGGTCGAAGATGACCGGGCCGTGTCCGAGGCTCGCATGACCGAGATCGCAGGACGCCTTCGCTCCCGGCTCGATCGAACCAGGTGAAGCTGGACGTCACCTCCGGCACGGTGGCTCGGCTCGTGGCCGCGCAGTTTCCTCAGTGGGCCCATCTGCCGGTGACGGCGGTCTCCCATGGCGGCTGGGACAACCACACCTTCCGGCTCGGCCAGGAGCTGCTGGCACGCCTGCCGAGCGCCGGCGCATACGTCGCCCAGGTCGAGAAGGAGCACCGCTGGCTTCCGGTCCTGGCTCGCCACCTTCCCCTGCCAATCCCCGAGCCGGTGGCGATGGGATGGCCCGACGACGGGTTCCCGTACCCCTGGTCGATCTACCGGTGGATCGACGGCGACCAAGCGGGCGGTGCGCAGATTTCGGACCTAACACTCCTCGCCGGCGACCTCGCCGGGTTCCTGGGCGCGCTGTACGCCGTCGACGCGAGCGACGGACCGGTTCCCGGGAAGCACAACTTCCTCCGGGGCGGACCGCTCGACACCTACGACGCCCAGGTACGGGAGTCGCTCGGCTCGCTGGCCGGTGAGATCGACGTCACGGCCGCCACCGCGACCTGGGATGCGGCCCTCGCCAGCACATGGGACGATCCGCCCGTGCGGGTGCACGGCGACGTCGCCCCGTCCAACCTGCTCATCGTCAACGGGCGTCTCCGGGCGGTGATCGACTTCGGCTCCACCGCCGTCGGCGACCCGGCCTGTGACCTGGTGATCGCCTGGACCTTCTTCGAAGGAGAGCGCCGGGAGGTGTTCCGGCGGAGCCTGCCCTTCGACGATGCGACCTGGGCCCGTGGCCGGGGGTGGGCGCTGTGGAAGAGCCTGATCACCCTGGTCGAGGATCGGCAAGTACCGGCAGGAGCAGCTCACCGCTTCGGATGGCGCAACAGCTCCCGCGCCATCGTCGATGCCGTTGTGGCCGAGCATCGCAGCGCGAGGTGACCCGCCGCTGCGCGAGCGTGTCCCGGGTGGAGCTGCGACCGCGGACGGACGACGATCTCGACGCCTGTGAACTGCTGGCCCGCGAGGTCCACGACGTCGACGGGTACCCGCCACGGTTCGCCGACGACCTACGTCACTTCGTCTCCGCTTCGGGTGCCCTCGCCGCCTGGGTCGCGGCGTGGGACGGCGCCATCGTCGGGCACGTGGCGCTGCAGCCGACGAGCTCTCCGGCGGTCATGGCATTGGCCGGCGAGGCCACCGGCCGGGCGTCGGATCGCCTCGGCGTCGTCGCCCGGCTGCTGGTCGCTCCCGCCCATCGCAGGAAGGGGCTCGGCGGGGCGCTCCTCGATGTGGCGGCACAGGCCGCGCACGAGCGGGGCCGGTGGCCGATTCTCGACGTGGCGACGCACTTCGACGCCGCCATCGGTCTGTACGAGCGGTCCGGCTGGATCTGCGCCGGCCGGGTGAGCGTCGCCTTCCGAGACGCCGAGCCGCTGGCCGAGTACGTCTACATCGGCCCCACCCCGGGGCGAGCGCAGCCCTGACCCCCTAGGCTCGGAGCTCGTGGCGGGGCGGGACGTCCTGGGAGCGCTGGTGTTCCAGATCGAGTACTGGTGGGCCGCGGGCTTCCGGCCCCGCCTGAACGGGCTGACCGACGAGGAGTACCTGTGGGAGCCGGTCGCCGGCTGCTGGACCCTCCACCCCACCGACGACGGCCAGGTCCTGTACGACCACGCCTGGCCGCCGCCGCGGCCCAGCCCGTTCACGACCATCGCCTGGCGCCTCTGTCACATCGGCGTCGGCTGCCTGGCCAACCGGGCGTCGCGGCTGTTCCCCGAGACGGTGCCGGCGCCGCTGACGACTCGCATGTGGGAGGGACCCCTCCCGTTCCCCATGACCGCTGACAACGCGCTCGCCTTTCTGGATGAGTGGTGGGATGCCTGGCGCAGCGGTCTCCTCGCCGCCGGCGAGGACGCGCTGTGGGAGCCGATCGGCGATCGGGAGTGGGACATCCCGTCGATGCGGTTGGGCCGGTCCGACCCGGCGATCGGCTTGGTCCTGCACGTGCACCGGGAGGTCATGCACCATGGCGCCGAGGTCTGCCTGCTCCGGGACCTCTACCGGCACGAGCGTCCCGCCTCGTGACCGCCGGCGCGCAGGCGTGGGATGAGGTGCGAGTGGTCGCGCTCGCGCTTCCGGCCGCGGAGGAGGACTTTCCCTGGGGCGAGACCGTGATCAAGGTCCGCCGAAAGCCGGGAATCCCGCCGTGGCGAAAGGAGGGTGTGCATGGTCCTATGTTCCTGTGGATGGGCCAGCGGGATGCCGACGCCCCGTCGGTGTGCGTGAAGCTGACCCGGGCCTACGAGGAGGCCGTGGCCGTCGCCGGGGCGACACCGACGACGATCAGCGGCCTGGGCCAGTGGGGCTGGCTGACCGTGCGCCTGGAGGCGGTCGACGTCGCCCTCGTCTCGGACTGGGTGGAGGAGAGCTACCGGAACGTGGCGCCGAGGCGGTTCGTGGCCGAACTCGACGCCCGTTCACCTGCTCGAGGGGAAGGAACAGACAAGGCCGGTGATCGGCTGGGTCCAAGCTGATGCGAACGCTGTCGCGGCTGCGGTCCGGTGGCTGCCCACCCGGCGTTCAGACCAGGTCGGCGGCTCGTCCCCGGGCCTCGCCCTGGATGTGCAGGTGCACGTCCCCGACGCGAAGCGCTGAGCCCAGCCCGGCGGCGGGAAACTCGCCCGTCTCGAGGCCGACAGACGTTCATTGGAGACCACCCTCAGGCGCGCCGACCTTCTCGCGGGCACGACGATCCACTCGCCAGCGTCGCCCAGCAGGGCCCGTCGGTCCGGGTTCGCCGCTCCTCGGGTTGCATTGATGTCGACCGCCCGAGTCAGGAGTGCACCGCCGGTTCATTTGGCGGTCAAGTGTGCGTGCAGGGCGACAAGGGCGGCCTCAGCCCGATCGAGCGCTCTGCCGACCTCGGCGGAAGGCCGGAACTCGACGACCCATGCCAGGTATTGGATCGGGATCTGGACCCCCGCCCATCGATATCCGAGCTGCACCGTCCACGGGTCCAATGCCATTCCGGTGGCGTGTCGCCACGAGTCGGAGTAGGCGGTGAAACCAGGCGAGTCCATGCCGGCGACGTTGGCGAGGTCGAGCATGGGCGAGCCAACACGAGCGCTGCCCCAGTCCACGAGCACGCCGTCGCCGTCGGCCACCAGGATGTTCCCGAGGTGGACGTCGCCGTGCAGCAAGGAGCGCGGAAGGACCTCCAGGGCCTCTGCTATTCGCCCGTCGTCGGCCATCCTCTCGAGGACCGACCGTGCCCGGTCGAAATGGGGGCTGGGGTAGCGGGCCGCCTGGCGGACCACGGCGCCAAGTGAATAGGAGAGGCAGATGTCGCGCCACCACCCGACGTCGACGACGGGGACCCCGGCCAGATCGGTCCAGGCCTGGGCGTAGGTGGCATGGAGAATGGCAAGGGCTTGAAAGACGCCCGTGGGCACGAGGGCATCGGTGACCGTCGTCCCGGCGTAGAACGGCATGATCATCCACGGGCCCTGCTCGTCGGTGCCGTCGGCGAGGAGGCGCGGAATGGCGGCGGCGCTGGGCCTGGCCGCCTGGGCCGCTTCGAGGCCAAGGATCTCATGGGGCCGGGTCCATTTCTGCACGACCGCGACCGTCCGCGGCACATCGCCCTCAACGGCGACGCTGATGTCGACTCGTTCGATCCGAGCGGCCACGGTGCCGCCGCTCATCGGCTCTCGTCGAAGGCCGGAGATGTGTCCGCCGTCTGCTTCTTCGAGCGCCCACGCGACCACCGACGCCGGCAACCCCGGGCTCACCCCGCCGTCCCGACGTGCCGGACGGCGTCAACGGCCCACGGGCGATCGAAGGACCGCCATATCTCCTCTTCGTCGAAGAAGAGGAGCGACCAGACGGCATCCCTCCCCATCTGGCGCTGGGCCTCGAAGCGGTGGTTGCCGTCGGCGACGAGGAGAACGTCGGCCTGGCATGCGTCAACGATGACGGGAGGGACATCCCAGCCGCGCCTCAGGCTCCGCTCGATGCCCGCCAGCCGCGGCTCCCAGTCCTCACGAGCTCGCGGGTACGGCATGCCCGGCTCGGGCCCCACAATCCGGCTGAGCTCCACCACGGGTACTGCGACCGGCCCGATCCACCATCGCCGCCGGCGGCGCAGCCCTCGGGCCATGGGCACGTTCCGGCCGGCACCATTGAGGTAGTCGTGCACCCAGCCCTCGATCGTGCCCAGAGCCGCGGCCTCAGCTGCGGCCGCCAACGTGGCATCGTCGCGCCATCGCACCGGCGTCGAGATCACGGAACGGGCCCACCCGGCTACGGACCGTACGGTTTCGTCGACCTCCGCCTCGCTGGTGTCGACACCCTGGCCGATGTGCTCCCGCAGCCAGACTCCCCACTGCGTCTGCTCTGCGATCGCTCGCTCGCGATCTCGCCCCCGCCATGGAGGCCGAGCCTCAAGGCGCTCCCGCCGGATGACGTCGGAGCAGTCCAGGAGAAAGAAGTGCATCGAGGTGACCCATCCCGCCTTCGGGAGCTGCTCAAAGTGGAACGGTGCCAGCGGACCCAGCAGCACCGTCGGCAGACCACCCGACGCCAGCCCCTCGGCCACCGAAAGCCACGCTGAACGGATGGCGGCCCAGTTGAGTGCAGCGCCTTCGGCCTGCATGCCGAAGGCGTCGATGAGCCAGTCGATGTCGAAGACCGCCGCCTCGCCGGCAAGCTCCGAAGCCAGGGGCGAGAACAGGGTCGTCTTGCCTGCGCCGGACGCACCGGTCACGACGAGAAGGGGCTCGGTCGGTGCAGGGTCGCGCCTGCCGCACTCTGGGCATACGGCAGAGGCCGGTGCCGGCTTCATCGCCGTCAGGTTGGGGCACGACTGGCAGTAGTGCATGCCCTCCAGCCTGACCGAACCTTCCGATCTCCTGCCGAGTATTGGGGATGGGCCCATCCCACCGACGCTGATCGAGCGCCCCATAAGACGCGTCCCAATAAGCACCGGTCGGAAGGCCCGGCAGCGCCCTTCATGTGCCGTACGGGGCGCACGGCGGGATACGTCTCAGGCAACCGTGTCGAATATTATGTTCGGCCCAATGTCACCCATAGCCCTGGCCAGAGGACCGACCGACCTAGCGCCACGTGACGATGTCGGATGTCCCGGTAGGCCTGGCTGAACGCAGGGAACCATCCCATAATCGCGGGCCGAGCTGGCGGAGGACTTCGCCCCTGCTCGCCGGGACGATGTCAGCTATCAACTCGCCGACTCGCCGACCCCCAGCGACGCTCACTCACGCACCCGATGCGTGGTGAATGCCGATCCCCGGTTCCGCCGTTCAAAGCCAATCTCATGCGTCGGTGCCGGGCTCGCCGTCGTCGGTGAACGGCAGGAACCATGCTCGTGGATGAAGGTTGGCGAACAGGCGGTGCTCATCGAGGTCCAGGTCGGGTGCCTCGATACCGTCGAGGGCCGGATCAAACAGCAACAGGACGTCGTGATCGCCAAAGAGGAGCTCGCGGACGGCGTCGAAGTCGCCGTCACGGTCGGGGTCAGGCGGCAGCGAGAGGTCGGTGGCGAGACTGCCGTCACGCGTCGCTCCCTCCGCGGCGTCGATGATGAGGTGCAGCGCCATCTCCTCGGCTGTGCAAGTCGAGATCCGCGTCGCGTCGACCTCTCCCCGCTCGAAGCGGAGCGCTAGTGAATCGAAGCAGGAGACGAACTGCTCCATCCACGCCTCGTCCACCACGCGTTGCGCGATCGGCGGCAGGCTCCTTCTGGGCAGGTGCAATGGGCCCTCGTACGTGTCGGCCAGCATGACGGCCGCAGCCCAGAGTCGTGCGGCCATCCGGGGGCTCATCGGACAGCCGGACCCGGCGTACAGCCGGGCGAAGTCCGGTGCATCAGGGGCGACGTCGCCCATCACCCGTTCACTCTGGCAGAACGTCGACCGAATGGCGTCCGTGGCCCAAGCGGCCCTCGGCTCAGAGGCGCTCACGACCGACCCCTCAGGCCGCGGCCAGGCCGCGCGACATCGCACAACACCGCTCAACAGGGGGTAACCGGGAATACGCAAACTCCCAGGTCAGAGGCCCTTTTCGGACGTAACAGCAGGTCAGCGCAGGGGTGGGATCTTGCTTTGCAAGCAGGGGGTCGTGGGTTCGAGTCCCATCGTCTCCACCCACAAAAGTGCTGGTCAGGAGCTTGCGCCGTCGGCAGACGGGAGCCGAAGCGGCGGCTCAGGCCGCGAGGAGGCCGGGAGAGTCCCGACCAGTTGTGTGCGGTCCAGGTACATAGTGGACACCGTGGCTCCGGTACCTGCCTGACACTTCTCGGACGCGGCTCCGGTACCTGCACGACACTCCTCGTCCTGAGGGGGGTCCACCACTCGCCGGTTGCCACCTTCTTCGCTGTGGTCGTTCTGCGCCCACAGGTCCGAAGGAGGCCGGCCGTGCTCGTGGAGTTGGGGTTGGTGGAACAGAGATACCAGGCGGTGCTCGAAGTGCTCGACGGGCGCAACGGCGTGGTGCGCCAGACCGTGCACGGCTGGCTGCGGCCCTACGCAGCCGACGGCCTGGCTGGGCTGGCCGATGGAGCTCGGAGAGCAACTGAGGAAGGCGATGTCCTCACGGGCGACCACCGAACAGGCCAAGGGCATCTTCATGGGCGCCCAGGGCTGTGGGCCGGACGAGGCGTTCGAGATGTTGGTCCGAGCCTCCCAACCCGAGAACCGCAAGCTACGCGAGATCGCCGAAAGCATCGTGCGGAGGACCATCAACCGCCACCGGTCCGGCCGAAGCCACCTTGCCATTCGGCCACCTTTCCCCCACCGAGGATGGAGGGAGGCACACCCTCGGAGGAGATGGTTCGGCGACCTCGACATCCTCATGATCGAGGGATGTGCCGACACCGGATACTCCTGCTCATCGTCGCCGGCGTCACCGCCCTCACCGGCGCCTGCGGCAACGACTCCGCATCCGCTGCCCTCGGCGAGGGGGACTACTGCAAGGCCGCACGGGCGTGGGCCGTGCATGAGCTCGACCCCCGGCACGACGAAGACCCCTCGTGGCTCAAGACCTACTGGGGCGAGTACCTGGATTTCGTCGCGACAGCGAAGCGCACGGCACCCGAGGTGATCCGCGCCCCCTGGCAGGCGTACGGCGCCCAGATCGAGGCCCAGACCCAGGTCTTCGAGAAGTACGGCTACGACATGCGGGTCGCCGAGGAGAAGGCCACGGCCGGCGAGAAGAGGGTGTTCGAGGAGCCGAGCGAAGAGGCACAAGCAGCCTTTGGCGAGATCCTGAGTTTTGAAGCCCTCACCTGCGACGCCGGCCAGCCGCCCGCCGCCGAGGTCGACTTCAGCGGCGAGCGGCCGGGCGCCTACTGTGAGGCGCTGGCGGCCGACAAGGAGTTGTTCGGGACGGTGACGGATGCAGGTGCGACGCCCGACAAGGTCCGCGAGGTCGTGAACTCGCCCGAGGGCATGGCCATCGCCCAAAGGCTGCGCCAGGCAGCGCCGCCCTCGATCAAGGCCGACGTCGAGGCCGTGACCGACTGGCAGATGCATCAGCAACGCGCCGTGCTCGCGGCCAACGCCTATGACATGCGGAGCATTCTCCTCAAGGGCTCGGCCAAGGAACGTCAGGCGCTGCAGCTGACCGACAAGGCGATCCGCACGCCGTTCGCACGAACCGTCGCCTATGAGCAGCAGGTCTGCGGTGCGTGAGCTACGAGCTGAGATCGCCGAGTGTCACCGCGCCCCGTCGGATGGCTGCGTTGGCCAGGCGGGTGCGCCGGTGCGGGAGGTCTGCCGGCAGGTCGAACTTGTCGAACAGGTTGGCGAGGTGCTGCTTCACCGCCGCCTCGCTCACCACCAGTTCACTGGCGATCTCCTTGATCGAGGCCGGCTCGGTGAAGAGGTCACGGGCCAGCAGGGGGCGGCACAGCACGACCAGCACGTCCCGCTCACGACCGGTCAGCACCGGCGGCGCGTCCTCTGTCTCGGTGCGCGACGCCGCCGCGTCGTTCGTACTGCGGAAGAGCAGGCGCGTCTGGCCGACCCGGACTTCGTCCCCGTGGCGCAGGCGCTGCGCGCCCCAGATCCGATCGCCGTTCACGAACGTCCCGTTGGACGACCCCAGGTCGTTGACGCACCAACCCTCCGCGAACTTCTCGAGCGACGCGTGGAGCCGACTGACGCGGGCATCCTCGAGCACGATGTCGTTTCCCGGGCCCTTGCCGACCGTGATTCGTCCACCGGCGAGCTCCGCCCTCCGCACGCCGCCCAGTGTCCAGATCTCCACCGTCGCCTCGTCCGCGGGCACGAACGCCAGCGTACCCTCACACCATGACCGGGTTTCGGGCGGGCTCGTCAGCCCTGGTACGAGGGCGCTATGAGCCACTCGAGGTCGTCGGCTCCGGGGCCCAGGGGCGGGTCGTCAAGGCCCTCGACCACCTGCACGACCGCCCCGTGGCCCTCAAGGTGCGGGCCGTGGGCAGCGGAGCCGACCGGGCCGCGCTGCTGTCCGAGGCCCGGATCCTCTTCGGGCTGCCTCCGAGCCCGCACCTGCCGATCGCACGTGACGACTTCTTCGACGGCGACGACTACGTGATCGTCATGGATTGGGTCGAGGGGACCAACCTCGACCGCATCCTCCACGTCGAGGGTCGGCCCGGGCTCCCGCCCACGCTCGTGCTCGCGTGGCTGGCCGACGCCGCCGCCGCACTGACCCACCTGCACACGCAGGACCCCCCGGTGATCCACGGCGACATCAAGCCTGCCAACCTCATACTCACGAAGGGCGGGCGCGTCTCGTTGGTCGACTTCGGCGCGTCGTCGACACCGACGAAACCCGGCCGGCGTGGCGGGACCCCGGGATTCGCCGCCCCTGAGCGTGCCACCCGGGGAGAGAGCACCCGCGCCTCCGACATCTACTCCCTGGCCGCGACCGCGTTCGCCCTGTTGACCGGTGAGCCGCCCACTGGGATCCGGCCGTCCTGGACCGGCATCGACCCGGCTCTGGCCTCTCAGCTCGAGATGGCCATCCGCGAGGGCCTCGTTACCGATCCCGCCCATCGCGTCGCGACACCCGGCGAGCTGGTCGAGCGCTTGCGCGCCGGCTGGGCGAGCTCGTTGCCCACAGGCGTACTGACCTTCTGCTTCACCGACATCGTCGGCTCGACCGCCCTTTGGGAGTCACAACCTGCGGCCATGTCGCATGCGCTCGTGCTGCACGACAAGACGATCGCCACCGCGGTCGAGCGCCGTGGTGGGCGGCTCATCGACGCCATGGCCGAGGGCGACTCCACCGTGTCGGTGTTCGCTTCACCGGCCGACGCGGTTGCCGCCGCCATCGACCTCACCCGCGCCCTTCGGGAGGTCGACTGGCCGGGGACGCTGCGGATCGAGACCCGCGCCGCGTTGCACACCGGCGAGGCGGAGCAACGGGACGGCGCGTTCTTCGGCCTCACCATGAACGTGACGGCGCGGCTCCGTGGCCTCGCCGACGGTGGCCAGGTCTTCCTGTCCCACGCGACGGCGTCGCTGGTGCGGGACCACCTGCCTGAGGGCGTGTCGCTCGTCGACCTCGGGCCGGCACGGCTGCGGTCGTTGCGCGAGCGCGAACAGGTCTACGCCGTCGCCGCGCCCGGCGTCGACGCGCCGCCGCCAGGCACCGACTGTCCGTATCCGGGGCTCATCGCCTTCTCGTCCGCTGACGCTGACCGCTACTTCGGGCGCGACGCCGTGGTCGACGACCTGCTCGACCGGCTGCGATCCGACCGGATCGTCACCGTGATCGGCGCGTCGGGCAGTGGCAAGTCGTCGCTGCTCCAGGCCGGCCTCGGCGCACGGTGGCCTGCGGGGGCTGCGGTCATCACCCCTGGCGGGACGCCGGTGCTCGGTGCCGATCACCTCGGGGCGACGGACCGGCTGCTGATCGTCGATCAGTTCGAGGAGCTGTTCTCGATCGTCCAGTCGGCCGAGCAGCGGGTCGCCTTCATCGACGCGCTCCTGCGCGCCGAGCGACCCGTCGCCATCGGCTTGCGTGCCGACTTCTACGGAGCGTGCGCCGCTCACCGTGACCTGGCATCGGAGATGACCAGCCACCAGGTGCTGCTGGGTCCCATGACGCCGGAGGAGCTGCGGGTCGCCATCGAGGAGCCGGCCCGGCGCGCCGGCCTGCGCCTGGAGCCCGGCCTCGTCGATCTCCTTCTCGGTGAGGTGAGCGGCGAGCCCGGCGAGCTGCCCCTCCTGGCCCACGCGCTCCGCGCCACCTGGGAAGCACGCGACGGGCGAACGCTCACCCTCGATGCCTACCGCAGCACCGGCGGGGTGAAGGGCGCCATCGCCGCCACCGCCGACTCGACGATGGCGTCTTTCGACGATGCGGATCGGAGCGTGGCGCAACGGGTCCTTCTGCGCCTGGTCGAGCCCGGGGAGGGCATCGAGGACACCCGCCGGCGGGCGACACTGGCGGAGCTCCGTTCCGCGACCGATGCCGGCGGCCGAGTCGATCGGGTGATCGACACGCTGGCCACGGCTCGGATGGTGTCGATCGACGCGGCCACCGTGCAGGTCGCCCACGAAGCCCTCATCCGCGAATGGCCCCAACTGCGCACGTGGCTGGCCGAGCAACGGAACGACCTGCGGGTGCAGCGCCAGGTGACCGTTGGCGCGGAGGCGTGGCTGAACAGCGGCCGCGACCCGAGCGAGCTCTATCGCGGTCCCCGCCTGGCCAACGCCCTCGAGTGGTTGCAGCGGCAGCCCCACGCCTCGCAGCTGGAGGCCGACTTCCTCCGTGAGAGCGAGGCGGAGGAGACGCGCCTGCACCAGGCCCAGGTCCGGGCGAACCGCCGGCTGCGGGCCTCACTCGTCGGTGTCGTCGTGGCGCTGGTGGTCGCCCTCGTCGGGGCCACCGTGGCGGTCAACCAGGGTCGCCGCGCCGCCGCCTCGCGCGACCACGCCGAGGTGGCCCGCGTCGCTGCGGTGTCGCGCTCGCTCGTCGAGCGACAGCCCGACCTGGGCCTGCTGCTGAGCGTCGAGGCGTACCGCCGGGAGGACAGCCGCGACACGCGCGGGACGCTGCTCGCCGCGCTCCAGGCACACCCGCTCCTGGAGGGTCTCATCTACGGCGCCGAGTCCGGGCTCGAGGCGGCCGCCTTCACGCCCGACGGGCGCATGCTGGCCACCCCGACGAGCGACGGCTCCGGCACCCTTCTCTGGGACACGGCGACGCGGCGACCTCTCGGAGCCTTGCGCCACGGCGAGGACGTCGTGCTCGACGCCGCCATCAGTCCGGACGGCCGCACGCTCGTCGCCGCGACGGTCTCCTACGGTCCGAACGTCGAGCCGGCCAGCCACCTGCAGGTCTGGGATCTCGATCGGAGGGAGCTCGCCCACTACCTCGAGAGCCCGGCGGGCAGCTTGACGTCAGCCGCCTACAGCGCCGACGGGCGAACAGTCGTGACCCAGGGCGGGGTGTACCTCGACCGGCCGCCGCAGCTCACGGCGGTCGTGTGGGACACGACGTCGTGGCAGCCGCTGGGCACGCCGTGGACGCTGGCTCCCGGCTACCTGAACGACGGCGTGATCACCGTCAGCGGCGACGGCAGGGTGCTGGCCGTGCCTGAAGGTGACGGGGTCACGACATGGGACGTCACGACCCGTCGAGTGCGCCGGCACATCGCTGTCACCGACGGAAAGGTGACAGCGCTGGCGTTGAACTCGGACGGCTCCGCCGTCGCCATTGGTCTCGACAAGGGCTCGGTGCGAGACGTCGACACCGCGACGGGCTCGCTTCGGTTCGAAGCCGTGACCGACGGCGACGTCCCACCCACCGCCATGGAGTTCAGCCGTGACGGCACAATGCTCGCCGTGGCCGACAGTGGCGGCCGCACGCACCTGGTCGACGTGGCCACGGGGGCCGGCCTTGGCCCGGCGCTGGCGGCGAGCTCGTCGGGGATCAACGACGTCAGTTTCAGCGCCGACGGGCTTCACCTCGCCACCGCAGGTCGGGACCGCACCGGAGCGATCTGGCGGCTCGACGGCAACCGGGCCATCGGCCGCTCGTGGAGGGACCACGCCGCGGTGGCGACCGAGATCGACGTCACCGCCGACGGCCGCTTCGTCGTCAGTGGTGGAGCCGACGGAACGGTCACCGTGCGGGACGCTGGCACCGGAGCGACACGCCGGGCGGACCGCGGAGGCGAAGTCCTCACCGTCGACGTCGACGGCGCCGGCCGACGGGTGGTCAGCGGCGACACGGCCGGCAAGGTCGTCGTGGCCGGGCTCCCCGACCTGAGGACGGAGCAGGAGATCGCCTTCGACGGAGCGCTCGTGCATGCGGCGGCGTTCAACCCCGTCACGGGGGTCGTCGCCGTCGCCGTCGAGACGCCTTCGGAGGACGAATCCGCCCGCGACACCGGGTTCGGGTTCGTCGCACTGTGGGATCCGGTCCGAAACGAGGAGGTGGCACCGCGGATCGGCCAGCGGGGCGGGTCCCCGATCGCGCTGGCGTGGAGCCCCGACGGTCAGACCGTGGCCGCATCCACCGACAACAACGTGCTGCGCTTCTACCGCGCCGGCCCGAGCTATCACCAGGTGGGCGACGACCTCGTCATCCAGGACGACACCATGACCGCGCTGGCAATCTCGCCCGACGGGCGTTCGATCGCCGCCGGCTCCTCCTCGGGAATCGTCCGCCAATACGACGTGGCGACGCACGAACGGGTCGGGCCCGACCTGCGGGGGCACACGTTCGAGGTGGGAGGGGTCGCCTACAGCCCCGACGGCTCGCTCCTCGCCTCCACGACGGTCGGCCTCAGCACCACACGCCTTTGGGAGGCCGCCACCGGGGCACCCATCGGAAACGAGCTGGTCGCCGGGCGCACGCCGTATACCCAGAGGACGTTCGGCATCGACCATCGCTATCCGAGTCGGCCTGCGTTTGCTCCTGACGGGCGCACGCTCTTCACCCCGGTGGTCGACGGTTCGATGGTGGCGTGGGACCTCCGGCCGCGTTCCTGGATGCGGGCTGCCTGCGAGATCGTCGGCCGGGACCTGACTCGCGACGAGTGGCGCCAGTACCTGGGCGACACCGCGTACCGCAAGACCTGCTCATCGGCGTGACGGGATGTTCATGGACTTGACGGCCCGCTGACGCCACGGGCCCGGGGGAGCTGACAAGCGAGCAGGACCGCGACAGCCGGTAGACCCGGCGCGCCCCCGATGCCGACAGTGCCCAGTTCCAATTACAACAGGAGGTATGCAATGAGATCGAAGATGGCCATCATGGCCGTTGCCGGGATGCTGATTTCCGTTCTGGTCTCGACCAGCGGCGCCGCGGCGGCCGCCGGCCGGACCGTGTACTACGTGTCTCTCGGAGATTCGGCGGCCGCCGGCGTCCAGCCACCCGGTTGGAATGCGCTCGGCTACGCCGATCAGCTCTCCTTCCGCATGCGGGCACGTCTCCCCCAACTCCGGCTCGTCAAGCTGGGCTGCCCGGGCGAGACCACCGAGAGTTTGCTCTCGGGGGCCGACAGCCCCTGCAGCTATCCATCAGGCTCGCAGCTCGAGGAGGCGGTCGGCGTCCTTCGGGCTCACGCCGGCAGCGTCGCCTTCATCACCATCAACGTCGGGGTCAACGACGTCCTCGACGCCTGCCTCGATGACGCCGCCGGAGCGCTGGACCCGGCCTGTACCCGGGGACTGCTGCCGGCGGTCCAGGCCAACCTGGCGGCGATCGTCAGAACGCTGGGCGACGCCGCGCCCGGCGTCCCCATCGCGGGGATGAGCTACTGGGACCCCTTCCTCGGGTTCTGGGTCACCGGCCCCGAGGGCGAGGCGCGGGCACGGACGAGCAACCAGGCCATGCAAGTGCTGAACGCCGGCCTCGTCTCGACGTATCGGGGCGAAGGCGCCTTGGTCGCCGACGTGGCCGGACCCGGGTTCTTCAACATCGCCGACTTCTCCCATCGCGTCGCCAGCCGGTGGGGACCGGTGCCGGTGAACGTGGCCAACGCCTGCACGTTGACGTGGTCCTGTGCAAGGCCACCACTCGGGCCGGATCCCCATCCGAACACGAGGGGTTACCGAGTCATCGCCGATGCCTTCGCAGCGGTGCTGCCCGGCTCGTGAGGCATGGCATCGCCAGGGAACGGGGGGCGAGCCCAAGTGGAGGGCGTCCTGCGACGCGGCAACGGGATCGCCCGTTGTGGCCCAGCGGTAGATCGTCCGGATGATTCAAGGGGTAACGCGCAGACGGGCTCTACTCCTCGTTCCTCGGCGCGGGCCCCGAAGCCACCTTCACGCTGGCGCGCGACCATTACGCCACAGAGGAGCACATCCGTTCCAAGGACGTGCCGTTCACCTTCCTGCGCGCTAGCGCCTACCTGGAAGTGCTTCGCTACATCATCGGTCCCGACGGCGTCATCCGGGGGCCGGGCGGAGACGGCAGGGTGGCGCCGGTGGCTCGGGACGACATGGCTGAGACCCTCGCGGCCGTCCTCGAATCAGACGGCGCACACGACGGCGAGACCTACGACGTGACCGCCCGGAGAGCCTGTCGCTGGAACAGGTTGCCGACGCATTCGGTTCGGTCACCGGCAGACCGATCACCTATGTCAACGAGACATTGGAGGAGGCATGGGCATCGAGGCGCACCTACGGCGCTGACGACTGGCAGATCGAGGCATGGGTCAGCACCTACCTCCAGATCGCCGCCGGCGAGCTGGACGTCGTGAGCGATACCGTCCCACGGCTCACCGGACATCCGGCGCAGTCGGTCCAGGAATTCCTGGCCAGCCATCCGGAAACCTACGAGCACCTGATCGAGGGGCCTTCTATCACCGGTGGATGAACTGGCCAGACCGGATGGGGGCGTGCCCCGCCGGCCAGGCCCGAGTGTCGAATGACTCAGCTCAGATGGCAGGAGGGTGGCCGGCGGCTCACCGCAGGTGAACATGGGCCCGAGCTCCCGGTCAGTCCAGGAAGCGGCGCACCTCGGCCAGCCGCTCGGGCACGGGCCGGTACCAGACCCACCGCCCACGCTTCTCGCCCACGATCAGCCCGGCGTCGGCCAGGATCTTCACGTGGTGCGACACGGTCGGCTGGGTCCGGCCCAGCGGCTCCACCAGGTCGCACACGCAGACCTCGCCTGCCGGCGCCGAGGTGAGGAGGCTCAGCAGCCGCAGCCGGACGGGGTCGGCGAGCACGGCGAAGTCACGCGCCAGCGCCTCGGCCCGTGTCTCGGAGAGCGGCGACATCAAGACGGCCGGGCAGCAGGCGTCGTCGAGCACGGGAAGCGCCACCCTGCTTTTCGCCTTGGCGGATTCTCCCATTGACAAGCCTCGATGCGCGGGGTTGACGTCAACCATTGATCTGAGTCTATCGATTGGAGCAACGATGTCGCGAGATCGGTCGACGCTGTCCGCCCCATCCGTGACGAGATCGGCCGGCGGGTCCGTGCGCTCCTGACCGAGCTCGGCGTGGAGACAGCACCGGCGTAGGCCAGGTCGCTCCACGACAGACCCCGCAGCGCCGAGGGCGCCGGCGATGATGGTCGGCCGGCGCAGGATCGTCCAGCCGGGCTTGCGTGCCGGAGGACGTCGAACGTCTCAGGCGGCCCTCAGCGGACGGTGAACCGGCGGGCGACGACCCGGGCGATGAAGGTCAGCGCGAAGACGAGGGCGATGAGCGTGAGGGCTGCTCCCCAGGCCCGGTCGATGGCCGCGTCGAACGGCAGGCGGGCGTTCCCGAAGATCTGGGCCGACAGAGCCGTGTTCGTCCCGTCGAGCAGGCTGGTGTTGGCGGCGTTGACCGTGCCGATGGTGAACAGCAGCGGCGCCGTCTCGCCCGCGGCCCGGGCCACGGCCAGCAGCGCGCCACTGACCACGCCGGGCAGGGCGGCGGGGATGACCACCGTGAGGATGGTTCGCGAGGTGCGGGCCCCGAGGGCGGCGCTGGCCTCCCGCAGCTCGCTGGGGACCAACTGAAGGGCCGTCTCGGCCGAGCGGATGACGATCGGGAGCATGAGGCAGGCCAGGGACAGTGCTCCGGCGAAGCCGGTCTGCCCGTAGCGCAGGACCCACACGGTGTAGATGAACAGGCCCATCACGATCGACGGGACCCCGGCCATCACGTCGGCAAGGAAGCGGATCACACTGGCCAGGCGCCCCCTCTTGCCGTACTCGTTCAGGTACAGGGCGGCCAGGACGCCGAGGGGAACGGCCATGGCCGTCGCCGCCCCGGTGATGAGCAGCGTGCCCAGGACGGCGGGGCCCATGCCGGGGCCCGGAAGGCGGGAGCTGATGGGGATGTCGTCGGTGAGGAAGCCCCAGTCGACGATCCCGGCGCCCTTGTGCAGCAGGTAGGCGACCACGAAGGCGAGAGGGACGGCGGCCATGGCCACCGAGGACCAGATGGCCACCGTGGCCGCCCGGTTCCGGAGGCGCCGGCCCCGGCTGACCGTCCCGAGAAGGATCGTGCTCAACTCCGCACCCCGGCCCGGCCCACGACGTGGCGGGCGATCAAGTTCACGAGGATGGTGATGGCGAACAGCTCCACGCCGAGGCCGATCAAGGCGGCGCGGTGGAGGCCTCCCGCCTCGCCGAACTCGTTGGCGATGACCGCAGCCATGGAGTCTCCGGACCCGAACAGCCGGGCCGAGATCTGGGGACTGGACCCGATGACGAGGGCGGCGGCGATGGTCTCGCCCATGGCCCGCCCGAGGCCCAGCATGACCCCACCGACCACGCCGGCCCGGCTGTGGGGGAAGACCGCTGCCCGGATCATCTCCCACCGGGTCGAGCCCAGGGCGTAGGCCGCCTCCTTAGCCGTGGTCGGGACCGTGTCGAACACCTCACGGCTGATCGACGTGATGATCGGCGTGACCATGAGCGCGAGGATCAGCCCGGCGGTGAACAGGCTGCGCCCGCTCGAAGGTCCTTCGAACAGGTTGGACAGGACGGGGACGGGCGAGGTGACGTCGCTCACCCGGCCGTAGATCCCCGCGAGCCACGGAGCCAGCACGATGACGCCCCACAGGCCGTAGACCACGGAGGGTACGGCGGCCAGGAGGTCGACCAGCGAGCTGACCGGCCGCCGCAGCCGCCGGGGCGCCACGTCGGAGAGGAACAGGGCCATGCCCACGCTGATCGGTACGGCGATGACCAGGGCGATGACCGCGGTGACCACCGTGCCGTAGACGAACGGCAGCGACCCGAAGGCGTCGGCGCTCGGCGCCCACCGGTCGGAGGTGAAGAACCGCAGCCCGTCGTGGGTGAACGCCGGCCAGGCCTCCTGGGTGGTCGAGATGGTGATGAGCCCGAGGATGACCAGCACGAGCAGACCGCACCCCAGGGTGAGGGACCGGAACGACCGGTCGGAGAGACCGGCCCGGCCCGGGCTGGCGAGCGCACCGGGCCGGGCCGGGCTGGGGGGTCGGGTGGTGAGGGTCATGCGGTGCGAACGACGCCGACCACTAGGCCACTGGCACGGCGATGTTGTTCAGCTGGGCGACGGCCTTCTCCTGCAGCGACTTGGGCAGCGGCGCGTAGTCGACGTCCTCGGCCAGCTTCTGACCGTCGTCGAGCAGATAGCGCAGGAACGACTTGATGGCCTCGCCCTTGGCCTTGTCGGTCTGGTTCTTGTAGACGAGTATCCAGGTCGGGGCGGTGATGGGGTAGGCGTCGGCCCCGTCGGCGTTCAGCGGATTGTAGGACAGGTCGGCGTTGACCTGGGCGCCGGCCATGGCGGCGGTAGCGCCGTCGACGCTGGGGACGACGGCCCGATCGGCCTTGTTGCGGACCTTGGCGAACTGCAGCCCCGACGCCTTGGCGTCGGAGAGGTCCACGTACCCGATGGCACCTGCCGTGCTCTTGACGATCTGGGCCACGCCCTGGTTGCCGTTGCCGGCCTGGGTGTCGCCGGGCCACTCGACGGTCGAGCCCGACCGCAGGGTCCATGTGTCGGGGGCGGCCGCCACAAGGTACTTGCTGAAGTTCTCCGTCGTACCGGAGCCGTCGGAGCGGCGGGCCACCGTGATGTCGGTCGAGGGCAGGCGGACGCCGGAGTTGAGAGCGGCGATCGCCGGGTCGTCCCATTTGCGGATCTGGCGCTGGAAGATCCTGGCGATGGTGTCGGCGTCGAGGGTCAGGTCGCGGACGTCGCCCAGGTTGTACGACACGGTGATCGGCGCGGCCACCGTGGGCACGTAGAGGAGCTCGCCCTTGTACTTCGCCACGTCGGCGGCGTTCACCAGCCCGTCCGAGCCGGCGAAGTCGACGACGCCGTCCTGCAGGGCCTGGCGGCCGGCGCCGGAACCGGTGCCGTTGTAGTTGACCGTCACGCCCGGCTGCTCCTTCTGGTAGCCGGCGATGACGACCTCGTAGAAAGGCTTGGGAAACGTGGCGCCGGAGGCGTTGAGGGTTGCCGAGAGACGAGCCTCCGTCGTCTGGGCGCCACCGCCGCCCGTGGCGCCTGTGCCGCCGTCGTCGTCGCTGCCTCCGCAGGACACTGCGACCATTGCCAGTGCCAACAGCGCGGCGAGAAGTCCGGTGAATCGGATCTTGGGTGGGTGCATCCCCAGGTGCCTCCTTCGGCGTTCGGACAAGGCGAACGTAGAGAGCGCTCGTGGACCAGGGGTGGCCCCGGAGTGGACGTCAGGTGAACGGCCCGTGAAAGACGGAGTCCATCCCCTGGATGACGCCTTCGGTTTGCCTGTTGTCCACCTGACAGACGAGTTCTGTCCATGGCGCCCCGGTACGTTCGCCTGAGTGATGGACCCCGCCGGAAGCTCGAGGAACAGAGGGCTCTTGGAAGACCCCGATCCGGAAGCCCCCGTCGCGCCTCGGCCGGATGCCGTGGTCGCCGGGACGCACGCCCCCGACGGTGACGTCGTCTTCGACATGGACGAGGTGAGCGTCCACTACGGCTCGTTCCGAGCCCTGCGAGAAGTCACACTGGACGTTCGCAAGGGGCAGATCACTGCCTTCATCGGCCCATCCGGCTGTGGCAAGACCACCCTGCTCCGCGCCCTCAACCGCATGCACGACCTGACCACCGGCGTGCGGGTGGAAGGCAGGCTGCTCTACCACGGCCATGACCTGTACGCCCCGGAGGTCGATGCCGTGGTCGTGCGGCGGCGGATCGGGATGGTCTTCCAGCGGCCCAACCCCTTCCCCAAGTCGATCTACGACAACGTGGCCTTCGGCCCCAAGGTCGCCAAGCTCGACGTGACGCTCGACGACTGCGTCGAGGAGGCGCTGACCCGTGCCGCCCTATGGAACGAGGTGAAGGACCGGCTGAAGTCGTCGGCGACCGACCTGTCGGGTGGGCAGCAGCAGCGGCTGTGCATCGCCAGGGCCATCGCCGTCCAGCCCGAGGTCATCCTCATGGACGAGCCGTGCTCGGCCCTGGACCCCGTGGCCACGCTGCGCATCGAGGACCTGATGCAGGAGCTCAAGGCCGACTACACCATCGTGATCGTCACCCACAACATGCAGCAGGCGGCTCGGGTGAGCGACATGACGGCGTTCTTCACCGCCGAGGTCGACGCCCAGGCCGACCGCCGGGCGGGCGTGCTCGTCGAGTTCGACCGGACAGAGAAGATCTTCACCAACCCGTCCGAGGAACGGACCGAGGCCTATGTGAGTGGGCGGTTCGGATGATGCCGGTGCGGGCCCACTTCCAGGAGGATCTCGAGATGCTCCGGGTGGACGTGGGTGCCCTCGGGGCCATGGCGGAGCACGCGGTCGCCGGCTCGCTGCGGGCCCTGCTCGGCGACGACCGGTCCGCGGCCCACGCGGTCATCGGTGGCGACGACCGGATCGACGCCCTCTTCGTCGCCCTCGAGGAGCGGGCCTACGGCCTGGTGGCCCGCCAGGCGCCCGTGGCCGCCGACCTCCGCGTCCTCATGTCATCGCTCCGGGTCATGGCCGACTTCGAGAAGACCGGCGACCGGGCGGTGGCCGTGGCCAAGTCGGCGCTGACCACCTGGCCCAGGGAGTCGGACACTGTCGCCATCCTCGGTCGGATGGGCGACCTCGCCCTCGAGCTCCTCCGGGCGGCACGGAAGGCGTGGGTCGACCAGGACATCGAGGTGGCCTGCGACCTCCGCCAGCGTGACGACGTGCTGGACGGTGCCTACCGCCACCTGGTGGCTCACCTCCTGGCCCAGGAGGGGCCGTACGCGCCCAGCCTCGTCCTCCACGCCCACACCGCGGGCCGGAACCTCGAGCGGGTGGCCGACCATGCGGTGATCGTGGGGGAACGGGTGGGCTACATGCTCACCGGCGACCCGGGAGCCCTGGCCGCCGAGGTGAGATGACCGCGGTGGCCCCCGACGCCCGCCACCGCCGTTCTCGTGGCCCCTTCTCGATTCGACGACGCGACGCCTGCTGACAGTGGTGCTCATCAGCAGGTCGCCGCGCTGTCCACCGCCGGTTACCGATCAGCTGTGAGCCGGCGGACGAGCGTGTCGACCTGTTCGCGCCGGGCTGCGACGACGATGCGGTCACCTGGGCGGATCGGTTCTGTGAGTGCGTCCTCGATCACGTCGGGAGTCTCGTCCCGGATGACGGCGAGGATGGCCACGTCCGGACCGGCCGAGTCGGCAACCTCGCGGGCGACCCGCCCGACGGCCGGCGAAGCCTCGCCGAGGATGATCGTCTCCACTGCGACCTCGTCGCCCGGTATGCGGTCGTCCTCACTCGTGTCGATGGAGAACCGGGCACCGGTGAGGATGGCGGCGGCGGCGACAGCCTGATCCTGGCTCAGGCTGACGGTGACCTCAGGCCGGTCCGATCCCGGTTCGGCGATGCCGACCGCACGCCGGCCGTCGCCTTGCACGACGACGAACAGGCGCCGCCCATCGTCGAGCTCGATGTCGTAGCGATGGCCGATGCCTGGAAGCCGCTGCTCTCGCACACGAACGTCCATCTCCATGCTCCTCTCGCTGTCGTCACGGCCCGGTTCCCGCGCCTTCCATCAATGATCGTGCCAGCGCCAGCGCTCCGTCATCGGCAAGTAGCAAGACAGTGTCACCGGGCATCAACACGGTCGACCCTTGCGGGATGGCGAAAACACCGTCGCGGCCGACGAGCACGACCAGCACCCCCTGCGGCAGCTGGAGATCCACGATCTGGCGCCCCGCGGCTCGCGACTCCGGCGCCACCATCACCTCGTGCAGATCCGTCATCGCGCCGCCGGCTTCCGCGGCATCGACGAGTTGCCAGCGGCGTCGTTCCAGCGGTGCGTCGACGCCGAGCCAGCGCGCCACCACCGGGATGGTCGTGCCTTGCAGCAGGACGGAGGTGAGGACGATGAAGAAGACGACGTTGAACAGGAGCTCCGCCTGAGCCAGCCCTTGGACCAGAGGGAACGTCGCCAGGACGATCGGCACCGCGCCCCGGAGCCCGACCCATGAGACCATCAGCGTCTCACGCGGCCGGAACCCGACGAGGAGCAGCAGGGGCCCGGCGGCCAGCGGTCGGGCCACGAAGATCAAGACCAGCGAAACCAGGAGCGCCCTTCCGGCCACTGCGACCAGGTCGGAAGGGAAGACGAGCAAGCCCAGCACGAGGAACATGGCGATCTGCATGAGCCAGGCCAGACCGTCGGCGAAGCGAATCAGGCTCTTCTTGTGAACGAACCGTTCATAACCCATGACCAGGCCGGCGATGTAGACGGCGAGGAACCCGCTGCCTCCGAGGCTGGCAGTGACCCCATAGGTAAGCAGGACCACCGCGATCATCACCACCGGGTACAGACCCTCATACTCCAACCGAAACCGGTTGATCGCCCGAACCGACCCTTTTCCCGCAAGAACGCCGGCGACGCCGCCGACGATCATCTGGGTGAGGAAGAGGGGTATGAGCCCGGCCACGGTCGCGCCGTCATGGGTCAGCAGTTCGAGGAATCCCAGCGTCAGGAAGACGGCCATCGGGTCGTTGCTTCCGGACTCGAGCTCCAACAGCGGGCGTAGGTGGCCTCTCAGGCCCACGCTACGGGAGCGAAGGACGGAGAACACGGCCGCAGCGTCGGTCGAGGAGATCACCGCGCCCAGCAGGAGACCCCCGGTCAGCGAGACGCCGAGGATCCAGGAAGCGAACGCCCCCGAGATCAACGCTGTCACCAGTACGCCGGCGGTCGCGAGCAGCAGGCTTGGCCCGACAACCGGCCGGACACTTCTCCAGTCGGTGTCGAATCCGCCCGCGAACAGGATGAAGGCCAGGGCGACCACGCCGATCGCCTGGGCCACTCCGTAGTCGGCGAACTCGATGCCACCGAGACCTTCGCTCCCGGCCGCCATCCCGACCAGCAGGAACAGCAGCAGGGCGGGCACGCCGAGGCGCACCGACACCTTGCTGGCCACGACGCCGAACAGGACGAGGACCGCAGCGGCGGCCATCAGCCCACCGGGATCGCTCACGGCGCCGTTCCTGCGTCGTCGGACATTCCGAGCGCACCGACCGTGCCGGTGGCTCGCCGCAGCGGGAGATCAGTCAGCGTCCACCACCTGATGCGAGCCGCGTGGCTACGGGCCTCCTGGGGTGACGACAAGCGCGGGAGCGGTAGACGTCCTCACGATGTCGGCCGCAACGGCACCGAGCCGGAGCCGTTCGAAACCCCCTCGGGCGTGCGTCGTGACGGCCACCAGGCCGGCGGGTCGTGCGTCCAGGTGCGCTCCCAGTCCGGACACGACGCCGATCGGGTCGAACACAACCTCCCCGGTGGTGCCGGGAACCTGGTCCAGCCATCGATCGGCAAGCCGCTCCACGTAGCTCTTCGGGTGCGGAGGCCCGAACCTGTTCGACGCCGGGTCATCACCGTGGGTAGCCACCGCGTCCTCCGCGACGGTGAGAATGGCGAACCGCATGTCAAGAGCTCTCGCCCACCGTGCCGCGACAGGGAGGACCGCCTCGGACGCGGCCGACCCGTCGACGCAGGCAACGATCCGGCGAACTGAGAGAGGTTCTGGCCACTTGGCAGGTCGGCGAGGCGGCCGGCCGACCAGCGCACCGGGCCTGTCGGCGTGGGGGCCCACGGCGATGATGGGGCCACGCGAAGACTGCAGCACCGCGCGGGCAACCGACCCGATCACGGTTCCCGCCACGCGCCCACGGCCCCTGGTCGACATGCAAACGAGGCACGGGCCCAGCTCGCCGGCGCGAGCCGTGATGGTCGAAGCCGGGTCAGCCCCGATGACGACATGGGGTGGATCGGCACCACCGCCGCCCTCGCCGAGCGAGTCGACGGCATGCTGGCGCAAGCGCGCTGCGTCACGCTCATCGGTGGCGACGGAGATCGTCACCAAGTCAGCCCCGAACCGGGCCGAGAGCGCCCGAGCGGTGGGCAACGCTGCCAGGGCAAACGACGACCCGTCGAGCGGGAGCAAGACGTGGCGGAAGCTGATCGACGCGGCATCGTCGCCAAGCGGTTCCATACCTCCAGCATGGCCCAAGCACGTGAGCCCGACGGCGCCGCTGGTGAAGTCGCCGCGGTGACCGCTACGGACGAGGTTCGGAGGTCCGGGCCCGGGGTAGAAGGACACGAATGTCCGCCGGTCGGGCCATCGGGGGACCGGTAGGTAGGCTTGCGCATCGCATCCGGAGACCCAGCCGCCAAACAGATCATCGATCTGCTCGCGGCGTCGCACCTCGCGGTCCCCGATGACGTGCCGGCGCTCATCGTGGAGCATGCCAAGAGGATCGGCGCAGACGACACCGCCCTGTACCTGGTCGACTACGAACAGCGGAGTCTCGAGCCGGTGCCGAACCTCAAGGGTCCCGTGCGAGGCGGGGTGATGATCGACACCACTCTGGCGGGGCGTTGCTACCGGACGCTCGACATGCAGCAGAGCACCGGTGAAGATGGCCGGGTCCGGGTGTGGGTACCGGTACTGGACGGCGTCGAGCGGCTGGGCGTGCTCGAGTTCGACTTCGACTTCGACCAGCGTGGCCCCGACGACTGGGACGCGCTGGCCGCCTTTGCCGGCCTGGTCGCCGAGGTCATCATATCCAAGCAGGCCTACGGCGACCTTTTCGAGCGGGTTCGCCGCCGCAGGCAGATGTCGGTGGCAGCCGAACTGGCCTGGAACCTGCTGCCGCCTCTCACCTTCGGGACCGACCGTTTGGTCATCAGCGGGGTTCTGGCCCCTGCCTACGACGTGGGTGGTGACTCCTTCGACTACTCCGTCGACGCCGAATGCGCCCGCATCGCCGTCTTCGATGCCATGGGTCACGGCCTGGAAGCGGGCCTGCTGGCGAGCGTGGCGATGGCGACGTCGCGCAGCAGCCGCCGGGCCGGCGACGACCTCGCGGGCACAACCAAGGCCATCGACAGCGCCATCGCCGACCAGTTCGGCCTGGATCGCTTCGTGACCGCCGTCCAGGCCCAGCTCGACCTGGCCTCGGGCAGGCTGCAGTGGGTGCTGTCAGGCCACCACCCGCCTCTCCTGTTGCGCAATGGCCGCATGGTGAAGACCCTGCTCGGCGAGATCGGCCTGCCGCTTGGGATCGGCGGGACGGTGACGGTTGCAGAAGAGACGCTTGAACCCGGTGATCAGGTGCTTTTCTTCACCGACGGGGTGATAGAAGCCCGTTCGGCCGACGGCTCGTTCTTCGGGGTCGACCGCCTCATCGACATGGTCGCCCGCACCGCAGCGTCCGCTACTCCCGCTCCAGAGACGATGCGCCGCCTCCTCCACGCCATCCTGGATCATCAAGAGGGCGAGCTGCAGGACGATGCGACCATCGTGGTGGTGGAATGGCGGGGTCCCGGGGCTCGGCTTCTCGAGGTCTGAGCGCCGGTATTGGTGCCACCGCCACAGGCCGGGCACACTCGTCACCCATGTCACGGATGAAGAGGCGGGTCGCCGTCGTCGGCGCAGGCTGGTCGGGGGCGGTCACCGCCGAACGGTTGCGCTCGGGCGGCGTCGATGTGGAGGTCTTCGAGCGGGCGGCGAACGTGGGGGGTCACTCCCGCGCCGAGACGCTGAACGGCGTGGTGTACGAGCCGAACGGCGCCCACATCTTCCATACCTCCAATGAGGAGGTCACCGCCTACGTCCAGCGCTTCGGGCTGTCACGGCCGTACGAGCACGCGGTGAAGGTGCAGGTCCACATCGGCGACGACGACACCCTGAGGCTCCTGTCGTGGCCGCCCCAGCTCGAGGAGCTCAAAGAGCTGCCGGTCTGGCCGGCGGTCGAGAAGGAGCTCGCCGGCCTTCCCGGCCAGCCGGCCGGCGAGGACTTCGAGACGTTCGTGAAGTCGCTCATGGGCACGACTCTGTACAACCTGTTCATCCGTGACTACACGGCCAAGCAATGGGGGCGGCCGGCCACCGAGCTCTCCAGCAGCTTCGCCCCCAAGCGGGTGGAGCTCCGCGACGACGGGTACCGGCGGCTGTTCCGCGACCGCTGGGAGTTCTTTCCGGCTGAGGGCATGAACAGCGTGATCGAAGCCGTGCTGGCCAGGTCGTCGGTCACCTGCGGCGCCGAGATCTCCCTGGAGGACCTCGCCGAGATGCAGGGAGACTTCGACGCCATCGTGGTGACGGCACCCCTCGACCGGCTTCTCGGCCGCGACGGTGACCTGGAATGGCGGGGCATCCACCTGCGCTCGCAGTACGTGCCCGTCGACGGGCCGGAGGACACGCTCACCGCCGCGTACGTCGTGAACTGGCCGGACGCCCGGTACCCCTTCACCCGCACGGTCGAGACGAAGCACGCCACCGGGCAGCGCATCAGGGGGACGGTCGTCAGCGAGGAGTTCCCCGGCGCCCCTGCCCGTCACTACCCGGTGCCGACCGTCGACCGGCGGTACGAGACCCTCAACGAGCAGTACAAGGACGAGGTTCGTGCCGCTCTCGACCGGCCGGTGTACTTCTGCGGGCGGCTCGCCAACTACCTCTACATCAACCAGGACCAGGCCATCGAGCAGGGCTTCGCCTGCAGCGCCGAGGTACTGGCCGATCTCGCCTAGGGCGGGCCCTCCGCCCTGAGGGAAGCACCCACGCGTCGATCGAGGGCCATGAGGCCGAGCTCTCGAGCCACCTGACGGCCGGCGTTGACGGCGGCGAGGGCCTCGCTCAGGACATTCGCCGCTCGCTCCGGCCGACCGGCACGGCACCGAGCGTGCTCTTGGTCGCCACGGAGGAGGCGGGTCAGCTCACCGGCGAGGAGGGGATTGCCGGACGTGCGGGAGGCGATGGACGCCGCCACCCACCGCCACCTCGCGACGATCCCGCCCGTCGTCGCCGCCGGCAGCCAGCTGGCGACGGCCACCGTGCTGCTGGCGCCCCCGGCGTCGTCACGGGCGTGCTGACCGGGACCCTAGGCTGGGGCCCGTGGAGGTGGGCGAGGACGCAACGTGCGAGGGGGAGCTCCCGGTGTCGGACACCTTGGCGGCCGACGTGCTGGCCGAGCTGGCGACGATAGTGCTGGCCGAGGAGACGCTGGACAGCGTGCTCTCCAAGGTCGGGGAGCTGGCGAAGCGGGTCATCGCCCCGGCAGACGCGGTGTCGCTGACACTGGTGCGCAAGGGGCGGGCCGAGACCGCGGCCTACACCGATGTGCTGGCCATGCAGGCGGACGAGCGCCAGTACGGCCTCGATGGCGGCCCCTGCCTCGATGCCGGTCGGGGCGGGGTGGTCCTGATCATCGATGACATGCGGACGGAGGACCGCTGGCCGGACTACGCGCCACAGGCCGCCCGCATCGGCGTACGGAGCTCGCTCTCGGTCCCCCTCCCCATCCAGGAGGACCTGATCGGGGCGCTGAACGTCTACTCCCAGACCGCCGGCGCCTTCGATGAGGACGACGTCCGAGCCGGTCAGACCTTCGCTGCGTACGCCGCAGTGGCGGTGGCCAACGCCAACACCTTGGCCAGCACCGCGGAGATGGCCGACAACCTCCGCACGGCCATGGCCAGCCGCGCCTCCATCGAGCAGGCCAAGGGCATCCTCATGGCCCGGGGTGGCATCACCCCGGAGCAGGCCTTCGAGATCCTGGTCCGGGCGTCCCAGCGTGAGAACCGGAAGCTTCGCGAGGTGGCGGCCGACCTGGTCGAGCGCGTGCAGCAACGCCAGCCGGGCGCCGCCGCCGACGTGTAGTCACTCCGGGGCGGCGGCGCCCGCCCTCACGTCAGCGGCGGATGGCCAGCCCGAGGAAGAGGCCGGTGATGAGGCCCACGCTTCCGGCCGCCATGGTCGTCATGGTCCCGGTGGTCATGGCAGTGGTCGTGGCCATGTTGCCCGCCTGGACGGCGCCCTGCGTCGCCTCCATGCCGGCAGTGGTCGCCGTCTGGGTCGCCTGGGCGGTCTCCAGGGCGTGAATTCTCTCGAGCAGCTTCTCGTTGTCCATGTTCACCTTTTCGTCGAATTCGGGCAGTCGTGCAGACATCGCTCCCCCGAGGGATCGGCGCCGTCGTCGCGCCCTACCCCCGGCGCGTCAACGGGAAAACACCGAAGCTCACCCAGTGGGCGCTTGCGTATCGCTCCGGTAGTACCGCTCCACGATCTCGGCGGCGATGGCCCGCAGCTTGCGGTTCTGGTTCTGAGACGCCCGGACGAGGATGTCGAACGCGACGTCGGGGCTGCACCGTTGCGCCGCCATCAGGATGCCCTTCGCCTGCTCGATGACCGCACGCGACTCCATCGCCTGTCGCAGCTGCTGCGCGAGCTCGAAGCTCTCGGCGTACACCGTGACGCTGGCCACGGCCACCCCGATCTGGTCGGCGAAGGCACACGCTGCGTCCCGGGCCGCACGGCTGAACGCCGGCGCGCGCTCCGAGTAGAGGTTCAGGGCGCCGACGACGGCCTCGTCGTTCCCCAATGGGACCGACATGGTGGCCAGCACGCCCTGCTCTGCGGCCGCCGACGCGAAGCCCGGCCACCGGTCGTCGGATCCGGTGCTCACGTGCTCGAGGCCGCGATGGCGGATGGCCGCCAGGCAGGGGCCGTCGCCGAGCTTGTACTGCGTCTCGTCCAGGACCTTGGCCGTCTTGGCGGTGAACGCCGGCGTGCAGGGCTTGCCTGCCCGCAGCATGGTCACGCTGGCGAGGTCGCAGCCGGGCACGGTCTCGGTGGCGATCAGGGCGATCTTGGTGTGCATGGCCCCGAGGTCGTCCTCGCCGGCGAGGAACCGTCGAAGAGCCTCGCGACCGGCGTCGAGGCCGGCCTTGGGGAACTCTGACACGCCAACTCCCTCAAAAGGGAGACAGACGCAGTCCCTGGATCGTCAAAGATGACGGCTGACTCGCTGCTTATTCTACCGCAGACCTGGGAAACCGACTCGATTCCCTACTCCGGCGCTCCGGGCGCCGGCATGGGCTTCTGCTCGGTGACGGTCTGGGCGATGTCTCGGAGCCTCACGTTCATCCGCTGCGACGCCGCCTTCAGCATGGCGAACGCCTCGTCGTCAGTAACGCCGGACCGGGCCATGAGAATGCCCTTGGCCCGCCCGATGACGTCGCGGCTCTCCGCCTTCTTCTCCAGGCTTTCCTGCCTCCGGGCGGCGGACATGGCCACCGAGGCGTGCACGGCGAACACCGTGGCCAGGGCGACGTCGCTGTCGTCGAAGGCATCGGGGGCGCTCGAGTAGAGGTTGAGGGCGCCCATCGTGTCCTGCTCGACGTAGAGGCGGATCGAGAGAACGGTGGTCACCCCGGTCTCCTGGTGGCCCCTGCTGGAGAAGTTCGGCCAGCGCTCCTCGCGGCTGAGGTCACCTGTCTGGAACACCTCGTGCTCCTTGATGGCGTCGATGCAGGGGCCTTCACCGGTCTCGGACTGGATCGCGTCCAGGATCCTCGGAATGTCGTTGCTGGAGGCAGGTGAGGTGATCTTGCGGTTCTCTACGAGCGAGATGCCGGCGAACTCGCAGGCGTCGAGGTGCTGGACGGCCAACTGGACGATCGCCTGCAGCGCCTGGGTCATGTTGTCCTGATGCTCGGCGAGCGTCCCCGCCACGGTGGCGAAGACCTCCGCCACCTGGACGACCTCGTCGGACGCGTGGGCCATGCCGCCATTTTACGACCGGCTCGGCCGAATCGGCCCTGTGACTCCTCCGGGGTTGAGACGGCCCGGCTTGGGACAGAACAGGCCCGATGGGGCGGCTCTCCGCGAGCCGCCGGCCGAGGAGGTAGTCGTGAAGGCCATGGTCTACCGCGGGCCCTACAAGATCCGCGTCGAGGAGAAGGACGTCCCGCCGATCGAGCACCCGAACGACGCCATCGTCCGGGTCACCCTGGCCGCCATCTGCGGCTCCGACCTGCACCTCTACCATGGCATGATTCCCGACACCCGGGTCGGCATGACCTTCGGCCACGAGTTCATCGGCGTGGTGGAGCAGGTGGGCCCGTCGGTGCAGAACTTGAAGCCGGGCGACCGGGTGATGGTCCCCTTCAACGTCTTCTGCGGGTCCTGCTACTTCTGCGCCCGGGGCCTGTACTCCAACTGCCACAACGTCAACCCCAACGCCACGGCGGTCGGCGGCATCTACGGGTACTCCCACACCTGCGGTGGCTACGACGGTGGGCAGTCGGAGTTCGTGCGGGTGCCCTTCGCCGACGTCGGGCCCACCATCATCCCGGAGTGGATGACCGACGAGGACGCGGTGATGCTGACCGACGCCTGCCCCACCGGCTACTTCGGGGCCCAGCTGGGCGACATCGTGGAGGGCGACACGGTGGTCGTCCTCGGCGCCGGCCCGGTCGGGCTGTTCGCGGCCAAGTCGGCCTGGCTCATGGGCGCCGGCCGGGTGATCGTGATCGACCATCTCGAGTACCGGCTGGAGAAGGCGCGCACCTTCGCCCACGCCGAGACGTACAACTTCGCCGAGTACGACGACATCGTCGTGCACATGAAGAAGATCACCGACCACCTCGGCGCCGACGTGGCCATCGACGCGGTGGGTGCGGAGGCTGACGGCAACCTCCTCCAGCACGTCACCGGCGCCAAGCTGAAGCTGCAGGGCGGGTCACCGGTGGCGCTCAACTGGGCCATCGACTCGGTCCGCAAGGGCGGCACCGTCTCGGTGGTCGGCGCCTACGGCCCCATGTTCAGCGCGGTGAAGTTCGGTGATGCCGTGAACAAGGGCCTCACCCTGCGCATGAACCAGTGCCCGGTGAAGCGGCAGTGGCCGCGCCTGTTCGAGCACATCCGCAACGGCTACCTGAAGCCGAGCGACATCGTCACCCACCGCATACCCCTCGACGACATCGCCGAGGGCTACTACATGTTCTCGGCCAAGCTGGACGGCTGCATCAAGCCGCTGGTCGTGCCGAACGCCGCCTGAACCGGAGAGACGACCATGGCATACACGGCAGAGAAGCCCACGCGGGCGGAGTCCAGCGAGCAGCTGCGGGCACGCATCCCCGGATGGGGCGTCGACCTCGATCCCAAGGACCGCCCGTCGGTGCCGCGGGAGCGCTTCGACCCCACCCTGACCGGCGCCCATTGGGACTTCCCTGAGCGTCAGCCGGAAACGTGGCCCCGGGAGCGGTCCATCGAGCACGCGTTCCTGACGCCGGTGTTCGGCACCTCATGCCCGCCGAAAGGCTTGTCGGGCGTGATGCGCAGGTACTCGTACCGCCGGTTCAGCGAAGGCCGAGCCGCGCACTGGCTGATCCTGATGGCCGCCGACCGGGTCGACTCCATCGAGAGCCACCTCCGGTCCTTCGCCACGAGCCGGCCGGACAACCCCATCGCCCAGACCGGCGTGCGTAGCGAGCTGACGTATCACGGGGCCAGCTCACGGTTCGGCAAGAACCGGGTCGACCTGGTCCATCAACCGCTCGACGCGGTCATCGTCGCCGGGCCCTGGGTCGCCGCGGGCGCCGCCGCCTACGCGGCGGGCAAGCGTCTCAGGGCGCTGGGCGCTCGCCGGGCGTCATAGAGGAACCGGCACTCCGAGCCTGACGTCGACGCCCGGCGAGTACTGGACCAGCGGATCCTCCGCCGGCTGGGGAAGGCCGTTGGCGGACAGCAGCGTCTGCTCGAGGTGCACCACCTCCGCCTCCCACAGCGGCCAGGGCTGATGCTGGACCGGCACCCGCACCAGCCGGCCGGCGATGGTGGAGTACGCCCGCCAGCGACCCGTGAGCCAGTGGTCGAGCTCGGACGGCGACTCGCAGACGCCCGTGGGCCGGACGGTGATGTCGTGGCCGATCTCCGGCTTGTCCCGCCGCCGGCTGCGGTAGCGGACGGCGTCGGCTTCGTCGACCTCCATGTCGGCGAAGCGGTACGGCACGCCGTAGAGGCTCGACGCCCCCACCACCGTGGCGACGCTGTCCGCCTCGAGCGAGAAGAACCACAGGCCGTCGCGCCCGTCGGGGGCGCGGACGTAGGTGCGCACGTTGGTCTCCGGGAAGTTCGACACGCCGGGGACCGCGGGGAGCGGGCCGATGCGGAAATCCTTCATCAGGAACGGAGTGAGGCTGACCCAGGCGGTGCCGTCGTAGGTGTCGACCTCGAGCCCCGCCGGCAACAGGGGCTGGAGGTCGTCCACGCCGTAGCGCCAGTGCAGGAACGTCATGGCGTGCCAGCGCTGCTGGGCGGCCGGGCTCTGGACCTCTTCCTCCGGCTCTCGACCGCTCACAGCCGGCGAAGGTCCTGTTCGAGGACCCGGTCGACGGGGAGCCGCTCCCGCCAGACCCACGCCGCGTCGCGCAGGCCGTCGGCCAGCCCTCGCCGGACGGCGGGGTCGGCCCACGCCGGCCGGGCGTAGGCGGCCGTGGAGCGCAGGACGCTCGAGACGGGCCGGCGCAGCCATGCCGTGCGCATCGCGTTGCGGGTTTGGCGCCGGCGGCGATCGGCACCCGGGGGCCGGTCCGTGGCGGGGTGGTGGTGGGCCACGACGCCGGCGCAGTAGCGGAGATCCCAGCCGGCGGCCCGCAGGTCGATGGCGAGAAGCTCCTCCTCACCGCCGATGCCGTAGCCCAGCCGGAACCCGCCCACACCCAGGAACGCCTCCCGGCGGACCACCGCCCCGCAGGCCACGAAGCCGAGGACGCCGACGCCAGGGCCTCGACCGCTCCCGAGGGGGCTGGATGCCATCACATCGCACACCGGGTCCACCCGCTCCTGGGGACCGACCAGGATCTGCCCCGCCACCACACCCAGGTTCGGATGGGCGTCGAACAGGTCGGCGGCCCGGCTCAGGGCACCCGGTGCCCACCACGAGTCGTCGTCACTGAACGCGATGTAGGGGCACGGGGTCAGCGCCATGCCACTGTTGCGCCCCGCGGCTCCGAGGTTCGCCGGCAGGCGAACGACCGTGACCTCCGGGTACCGCTCCGAGACGGCCTCCGCCGTGCCGTCCGACGAGGCGTTGTCCACCACGGTGACCGGCACCCCCGGGTCGGTCTCCAGGAGCCTGCCCAGGCTGTCCAGGGTGGTCCGGCGCCGGTCGCGGGTGACCACGACGACGCCGACCCGGTCGCTCCGGTCGTCCATCCCCGCGTGCTGCCCATCGCCGCCGCGGGGCAAACGGCAAACCACCTATAGAGAATTCTCTCGAGGTTATTCACAGACCGGTCCGGGGAAGGGGTGCGCCGCAGGCCCTTCAGGAGCGAGGGGCACGCGGGTACGGACGCGTGGGGGGTCTGGTGCGAGTTCTCGGGCTGAACGGGGTATTTCATGATCCCGCGGCCGCCTTGGTGGTCGACGGCCAGATCGTCGCCGCCGCCGAGGAGGAGCGGTTCAGCCGGCGCAAGCACGGCAAGCGCCCGGTGCCCTTCGCCACCTGGGAGCTCCCGGAGCAGGCCGCGGCGTGGTGCCTGGCCGAGGCCGGCCTGGACGCGTCGGACATCGACGCGGTGGCCTACTCCTACGACCCCGACCTCATGCCGCCTCCTGGGCCCGACCTGACCGCCGACGACTGGGAGGGGCTGCGGACGCTGTACGCGGCGCGGGCGCCCCGCTTCCTCCAGACCGCTCTCCCGGGTGTCGACCCCGCCGGCATGCGGTTCGTGCCCCATCACGTCGCCCATGCCGCCTCCGCCCACCTGGCGGCTCCGTTCGCCGATTCCAGCGTCCTCGTGCTCGACGGCCGCGGCGAGCGGGCGTCGCACCTCGCCGGCCGGTCGGTGGACGGGAACCTGGAGATCCTCGCCGCCCAGGAGCTGCCCCACTCGCTCGGCCTCATGTACGAGGAGGTCACCGAGCACCTCGGCTTCATGCGCTCCAACGACGAGTACAAGGTCATGGCCATGGCCTCATACGGCCGGCCCGCCTTCCTGCCTGAGCTGCGGGATCTGGTCCGGGCCACCGGCGACGGCGGCTTCGTCGTCGAGCCCGTCGAGTGGGGCTCCTTCGCCAAGGCCCTGCCCAGGGGCGGCGACTGGCAGCCCGAGCACGCCGATCTCGCCGCCAGCGTCCAGCGCCGGCTCGAAGAGGTCATCCTCGACCTTGCCGGGTGGCTGCACGACCAGACGGGCGACAAGGTGCTCACCATGGCCGGCGGCGTGGCCCTGAACTGCGTGGCCAACGCCCGCCTGCTGGAGGAGGGGCCGTTCGAGCAGGTGTGGGTCCAGCCGGCGGCCGGCGATTCGGGGACCGCCCTCGGCGGCGCCCTGCACGTGGCCAAGGCCATGGGTGACCGGGTGCAGCCCATGGGTGGCGCCGACCTCGGGCGGGGGTTCTCCGACGAGGACATCGAGAGCCGGCTGGTCACGGCCAAGGTCCCCTACGAGCGGCCGGGCGACATCGCCGAGGCCGCCGCCGAGGTGCTGGCCAACGACGGGGTCGTCGCCTGGTTCCAGGGCCGCAGCGAGTACGGCCCCCGGGCCCTCGGCCACCGCAGCCTGCTGGCCCACCCCGGCCACGAGCGCAACCTGGAGCGCCTGAACGACGTCAAGGGCCGGGAGCAGTTCCGGCCGGTGGCGCCCATGGTGCTGGCCCGGCGGGCGTCGGAGATCTTCGACGGGCTCATCCCCAGCCCGTACATGCTCTTCACCCACCGGGTCCGGCAGGAGTGGCTCGACCGCATCCCCGCCGTGGTGCACGTCGACGGCACCGCCCGCATCCAGACGGTGGACCCTGCCGACGAGCCGGCGGTGGCCCGCATGCTCGAGGGGTTCGAGCGGCGCACCGGCCTGCCCGTCGTCGTCAACACCAGCCTGAACACCGCCGGCCGTCCCATGGTCGACGACCCCCGCGACGCCTTGGAATGCTTCGGATCCGCGCCTGTCGACGCCCTGGCCATCGGACCGTTCCTCGTCCGCCGGCGGCCGTGGTGAGCTTCGACGTCGTCATCCCCACCGTCGGCCGGGCGTCGCTTCCCCGCCTGCTCGATGCGCTTCTGGAGGGGCCGGGGCCGCACCCGGCGCGGGTCGCGCTGGTCGACGATCGGGTGGAGCCGGACACACCGCTGATCGAGGGACCGCTGCCGAAAGGCGTCATCGTGCTCGCTTCCGGCGGCCGCGGGCCGGCGGCGGCCCGCAACGTCGGCTGGCGCTCCGGCTCGGCGGAGTGGGCTGCCTTCCTCGACGACGATGTCGTCCCGCCCCCGGCTTGGGGCCGGGCGCTGGCCGCCGACCTCGATCGGCTGCCGAACCACGTCGCCGCCAGTCAGGGCCGGCTGGTGGTGCCCCCTCCCGAGGGCCGACGCCCGACCGACTGGGAGCGCAACGTGGCCGGCCTCGAGTCGGCGCAGTGGGCCACGGCCGACATGGCCTACCGGCGGGTCGCCCTCGCCGCCGTCGGAGGCTTCGACGAGCGCTTCGGGCGGGCCTACCGGGAGGACGCCGACCTTGGCGCACGGGTCGTCGGCGCCGGCTGGAAGATCGTCACCGGAGACCGCCACTGCACCCATCCGGTGCGTCCTGCCGACCGTTGGGTCAGCGTTCGCCTGCAGGCGGGGAACGCCGACGACGTGCTCCTGCGGGCTTTGCACGGCCGCCGCTGGCGGGAGATCACCGGCGTGGCGCCCGGCCGGCGGGCCCGCCACCTGGCCGTCACCGCCGCCGGCGTAGCCGCGGTCGCCGGCCTCGTGAGCCGTCGCCGGCCCGTGGCCATCGCCGGCGGTGCCGCGTGGGTGATCGGGACCGCGGAGTTCGCCTGGGCCCGGATCGCGCCCGGGCCGCGAACCGCTGAAGAAGTGGCCACCATGGCGCTGACGTCGGCCGCCATCCCGCCGGCCGCCACCTGGCATTGGCTGCGCGGATGGCTCACCCTGCCGCAGCGGCTGCGCAACCGGGCTCTGGCGGCGCCGGCGCCCGAGGCACCGGCGGCCGTGCTGTTCGACCGTGACGGCACGTTGGTGGTCGACGTCCCCTACAACGGGGACCCCGACAAGGTGGTGCCCATGCCCGGCGCCCGCCAGGCCCTCGACCGGCTCCGCCACGCCGGCATCCCGATCGGGGTGGTGTCCAACCAGAGCGGGATCGCCCGCCGGCTCATCACCCCCGAGCAGCTGGACGCGGTCAACCACAAGGTGGAGGAGCTGCTCGGGCCCCTGGGGCCGTGGGCCGTCTGCCCCCACGGTGTCGACGACGGGTGCGCCTGCCGCAAGCCGGCCGCCGGCCTCGTGCTCCAGGCCGCCCGGGCGCTCGGCGTCGACCCGCGGAAGGTGGCCGTCGTCGGCGACATCGGGGCCGACATCCAGGCGGCACGGGCTGCCGGCGCCCGCGGCGTGCTGGTGCCGAACCCGGCCACCCGGCCCGAGGAGGTCGCCGCCGCCCCTGAGGTGGCCGGTGACCTCACGGCCGCAGTGGACCTGCTGATCGGGAGCAACCGATGACGGTGCCCTTCCGGCCCCACGTGCTCGTCGCCCGCCTCGACAACGACGGCGACGTGCTGCTGGCCGGGCCGGCGGTGCGGGCCGTGGCCGCCGGCGCCCGCCGGGTCACCTTCCTGTGCAGCCCCCGGGCCGAGGCGGCGGCCGAGCTGCTGCCGGGCATCGACCAGATCGTCACGTTCGAAGCGCCGTGGATCGCCGCCGACCCTCCGCCGCTCGATCCGTCGGAAGTCCTCGGGCTCCTGGGCCGGTTGTCCTCCGTGGGGCTCGATCAGGCCGTGGTCCTCGGCTCGTTCCACCAGTCCCCACTGCCGCTGGCCCTCCTGCTGCGCATGGCGCGGGTGCCACAGGTGGCCGCCATCAGCGTCGACTACCCCGGATCGCTCCTCGACGTCCGCCACCTCGTCCCCGACGACCTGCACGAGGTCGAGCGCAACCTGTCGCTCGTCGCCACCCTCGGCCACTTCCTTCCCGCCGGCGACGACGGGCGCCTGCAGGTGCACCGGAAGCCCGAGCGGGCACCGGCCGGCATTCCCGCCGGCCCCTACGTGGTCGTCCACCCCGGCGCCTCGGTGCCCGCCCGGGCGTGGACGCCCGAGGCCAACGCCGGCCTCGTCGCCCGGCTGACCGAGCTCGGCCACCGGGTGGTCGTCACCGGCGCTCCGTCGGAGCGGGAGCTGTGCGGCGTCGTCGCCGGCGCCGCCCCTGGCGTGGTCGACCTCAGCGGCGCCTCCGACCTCGCCGGCCTGGCCGAGGTGCTGGCCGGCGCCGATGCCGTCGTGGTGGGCAATACGGGGCCGGCGCACCTGGCGGCCGCCGTCGGCACCCCCGTCGTCTCCATCTACGCCCCGACGGTGCCGGCGGCGCGGTGGCGCCCGTGGCGGGTCCCGCACGTGCTCCTCGGCAACCAGGACATCGGCTGCGCCGGCTGCCGGAGCCGGGAGTGCCCCATCCCCGGCCAGCCGTGCCTCGGCTGCATCGAGGTCGACGACGTGGTCGCCGCCGTGGTGAGCCTGACCGCAGCCACCGTGGGAGCGGCCTGATGCGCGTCCTCCTGTGGCACGTCCACGGCTCCTACACCACCACCCTCGTGCAGGGCTCCCACGAGTACCTGTTGCCGGTGCTGCCCGACCGCGGCCCCGACGGGCGGGGCCGGGCCCAGACCTGGGACTGGCCGGCGTCAGCCGTCGAGGTCACCCCCGAGGAGGCGGCGGGCACCGACGTCGACGTGGTGATCCTCCAGCGCCCGGAGGAGCTCGACCACCTGGCCGAATCCTGGCTGGGCGGGCGCCGGCCCGGTCGCGACGTGCCCGCGGTCTACCTCGAGCACAACGCGCCCCAGGGCCGGCTCAGCGAGATGCGCCATCCGGCTGCCGACCGGTCCGAGCTCACTGTCGTGCACGTCACCCGGTTCAATCAGCTGTTCTGGGACACCGGGTCGACGCCGACGGTCGTCGTCGATCACGGCATCGTCGATCCCGGCCACCGCTACTCCGGGGAGCTCGAGCGGGCGGTTGCCGTCGTGAACGAGCCGGTCCGGCGTGGGCGGGTCACCGGCACCGACCTCCTCCGGCCGCTGGCGGAGAAGTCGGGCGTGCCCGTCGACCTGTTCGGCATGAGGTCCGAGGAGATCGGCGGCGCCGACGTGCCCCAGGCCGCGCTGCACGCGGAGATGGCCCGCCGCCGGGTGTACGTGCACCCGGTCCGCTGGACTTCACTCGGCCTCACGCTGATCGAGGCCATGCATCTCGGCATGCCGGTCGTCGCCCTGGCCACCACCGAGGTGCCGGCGGCGGTGCCGCCCGAGGCCGGCGTGGTGTCGAACGACCCGACGGTGCTGGCCGGGGCGCTGCGGCGGTTGGTCGACGATCGGGAGCAGGCGGGGGTCATGGGCAAGGCCGCCCGCGCCGTCGCCCTCGAGCGGTTCGGGCTGGAGAGGTTCCTGGCCGACTGGGACACGGTGCTGAACGGGGTGGTGCGGCCATGAGAGTCGCCATGGTGTCCGAGCACGCCAGCCCGCTGGCCGTCCTGGGCGGGGTCGACGCCGGCGGCCAGAACGTCCACGTGGCATCGCTGGGCACCGCGCTGGCCGACCACGGGGTCGACGTCGTGATCCACACCCGCCGGGACAGTCCGCATCTGCCCCGCCGGGTGGCGCTGGCTCCCGGCGTCACCGTCGACCACGTGCCGGGGGGTCCCCCCAGCCCGCTGCCGAAGGACGACCTGCTCCCCCACATGAGCGAGTTCGCCGACGACCTGCGCCGGGCATGGGAGGCCGACCGGCCCGACGTGGTCCACGCCCACTTCTGGATGTCCGGTCTTGCCGCCCTGGATGCGGCCGCCTCCCTGGACATCCCGGTGGTGCAGACGTTCCACGCCCTCGGCGTCGTCAAGCGCCGGCACCAAGGCGCCAAGGACACCAGCCCCCCGGCCCGTACCGGCGCCGAGGCCATGATCGCCCGCCGGGCCGTCCAGGTGGTGGCCACGTGCACCGACGAGGTGCGGGAGCTGGTGGGCATCGGTGCCGACCCCGGCAAGGTGTCGGTGATCCCCTGCGGCGTCGACCTGGCCCTGTTCCGGCCCGACGGACCGTCCGAGGGGCGCCTCGGTGGCCGGCGCCGGCTCGTCGTGGTCAGCCGGCTGGTCGAGCGCAAGGGGATCGGCAACGTCATCGAGGCGCTTCCCGCCGTGCCCGACACCGACCTGGTCATCGCCGGCGGGTCGCCGGCGCAGGAGTTCGGCGCCGACCCCGAGGTCCGCCGGCTCCGAGGCCTGGCCGAGCTCCACGGCGTGGGCGACCGGGTCACGCTCCGGGGCCGGGTGGGGCGCCACGAACTGCCGGCGCTGCTGCGCTCGGCGGACGCCGTGGTGTGCGTGCCCTGGTACGAGCCGTTCGGGATCGTGCCCCTCGAGGCGATGGCCTGTGGCGTGCCCGTCGTGGCCTCGGCGGTGGGCGGGTTGCTGGACACCGTCGTCGACGGCCGCACCGGCGTCCACGTCCCGCCGCGCCGGCCCGACCTCCTGGGCCGGGTGCTGGCCCTGCTGCTCGACGAACCCGACCGCCGGCGCAAGATGGGCGCCGCCGGTGCCCGGCGGGCTCGGGCTCACTACGGCTGGCCCACGGTCGCCGCCACCACCCTGGGAACCTACGCGTCGCTGCTCGACCGCAGCAGCCGGCTGGTCAGCGGGAGCCGGGCATGACCGGCCCGGGAGGCCGGTCCAGAAGGCATTCACCGGCCTGCCCTCGAAAAGGGGTAGGCCGGTGACCGCGTCGTGGACCGTCCCGCCGCTGACGGGCGGGGAGCACCTGGGGGCGCTCAACCGCGCCCTGCGGGCCCTGGAGCCCGACGTCGACCGCATCTGGGGGTGGGCGCTGGCCCTGGCCGACGTGCTCCAGGCCGGGAACCGGCTTCTGGCCGTCGGCAACGGCGGCAGCGCGGCCCAGGCTCAGCACCTCACCAGCGAGCTGGTGGGCCGCTACTGCAACGACCGCCATCCCTTCAGCGCCATCTCGCTGCACGCGGACACCTCGAGCGTGACCGCCATCAGCAACGACTACGGCGTGGACGCCGTCTTCGCCCGCCAGGTGCTGGCCCACGGCCGGCGGGGCGACGTCCTGATCGCCCTGTCCACCTCCGGCCACAGCCCCAACGTCGTGACCGCGGCCGAGGTGGCCATGACCGCCGGCCTCAGGGTTTGGGCCCTCACCGGCCCGGGGCCCAACCCGCTGACCGAGTGTGCCCACGAGGCGCTGTGCATCCAGGCCGCCACGACGGCCACCGTCCAGGAGGTCCACCTGGTGGTCGTCCACCTGCTGTGCTCGTTCCTGGACGAGATCGTCGGCTGCGGGGACGCCAAGTGAACCGACTCGTCGTGGTCGGTGACGTCCTGCTGGACCGTGACCTGGTCGGCACGGTCAGCCGGATGGCGCCCGACGCCCCGGTGCCGGTGATCGACGTCTCCTCGGGCACGAGCCGACCCGGCGGTGCCGGCCTCGCCGCCCTGCTGGCGGCGCGTGACGGCCGGCCGGTGACGTTGGTGACCGCCCTGGGCGCCGACGCCGCCGGCGAGGAGGTGGCCGGCCTGCTGGCCGGCGCCGGCGTGGAGGTCGTCGACATGGGCCTGCCGGGGCGCACGCCCGAGAAGGTGCGGGCCAAGGCCGGCGACCGGCCTCTGCTCCGGCTCGACTACGGCGGCGCCCCGTCGGCGGTCGGGCCGCTGCCCGTGGCCGGCGCCCGGGCCATCGCCGGGGCGCCCGCTGTCCTGGTCGCCGACTACGGCCGGGGTGTGACCTCCGAGCCCGGCGTGCGCGACGCCCTGGCCAGGCTGCCGAAGCGCCGGCCCGTCGTCTGGGACCCTCACCCCCGCGGCGCCGACCCCATCCCCGGGGTGCGGGTCGTCACACCGAACCGCTCCGAGGCCGGCCTCCCAGAGAACGCCGGCCTGGCCGCGGTGACTGAGCGAGCCCGGCACCTGGCCGCCAAGTGGTCGGCGGCCGGCGTGGCCGTCACCCTCGGCGCCCGCGGCGCGGTCCTCGTCGAAGGTGACCGGCCGCCGTTGGCCATCCCGGCTCCGCCGGCCGGTCGCGGCGACCCGTGCGGCGCCGGGGACCGCTTCGCCTCCACCACCGCCGCGCTCCTGGCCGACGGCGCCCTGCCCTCCGAGGCGGTGACCGCCGGCGTGGCGGCCGCGTCGGCGTTCGTGGCCGCCGGCGCCGCCGGCGGGTTGCGTGAGCTCGCCGACCGCCCCAAGCGGGCCGGTGAGGATCCTTTCTCCCTCGCCGAGCGGGTCCGGGCCGCCGGCGGCACGGTGGTGGCCACCGGCGGCTGCTTCGACCTCGTGCACGCCGGCCACGTGAGCGTCCTCGAAGCGGCCCGCGCCCTCGGCGACTGCCTGATCGTCTGCCTCAACTCCGACGATTCCGTCCGCCGGCTGAAGGGCGCCGGACGCCCGCTCCAGCACCAGGCGGACCGGAGCCGGGTGCTGCAGGCCCTGGGCTGCGTCGACGGCCTGGTCATCTTCGACGAGGACACCCCCGAGGCGGTCCTCGACAAGCTCCGGCCCGACGTCTGGGCCAAGGGCGCCGACTACGCCCTGGGCCATCTGCCCGAGGCCGCCCTGCTGGCCACCTGGGGTGGCCAGGCCGTCGTCCTGCCCTACCTCGAGGGCCGCTCCACCACCCGCCTACTCCAGGAGGCCACCTCCCGTGCCCGATGATTCCCCCGGCAACGTCCTCGTCACCGGCGGCGCGTCCGGCCTGGGCGCAGCCGTCGTCCGAGCCGTGCTCGACGCCGGCGGTCGCCCAGTGGTGCTCGACCTCCGCCACCCGTTGGCCGGGGGCGTTGACCACGAGCTGGTGGACCTGGCCGACGGACGGGCGGCCGAGCAGGCCGTGCGCACCCTGGCCGAGCGGTCGGGTGGGCTCGACGCCGTCGTCACCGCCGCCGGCACGGATGCGTGCGGCGTGCTCTCCGACGTCCCCGCCGAGGTGTGGGAGAAGGTCATCGCCGTCAACCTGCTGGGCACCGCCGCCGTGGTCCGGGCCGCCCTGCCGTTCCTGGAGCGGTCGGGCGGCAAGGTCGTCACCGTGGCCTCCACCCTCGGGCTGCGGGCGCTGTCCGACGCCACCGCGTACTCGGCCAGCAAGTTCGGCGTCGTCGGGTTCACCCGGGCCCTGACCCTGGAGCTGGCCGGGCGGGTGGGCGTCACCCTGCTCATCCCCGGCGGTATGCAGACGGCGTTCTTCGACGAGCGCGACCCGCAGTACAAGCCGGGCCCCGACGCCAAGCTGAACCGGCCCCAGGACGTGGCCGGTGCCGTCCTGTTCGCCCTCCGCCAGCCGCCGGGCTGCGAGGTCCGGGAGCTGGTGATCACCCCTTCGACGGAGCCGTCCTGGCCTTGAGGTTGGTGGTGCTGCGGGCCCTCGGCCTCGGCGACCTGCTCACCGGGTTGCCGGCGCTGCGGGCTCTGGGGGACGCGTTCCCGTCCTATCGGCGGGTGCTGGCCACGACTGCCGGCGTGGCCCCGCTCGCCCTGCACGCCGGTGCCGCCGAGGACATCTTCGTCACCGAGCCGCTGGCCTCCCTGGCGTGGACCGGGACGCCACCGGATGTGGCCGTGAACCTCCACGGGCGGGGACCGCAGAGCCACCGCATCCTCCAGGCCACGGCGCCCCGCCGACTGGTCGCCTTCGCCAACGCCGGAGCCGGCATCACCGGCCCCGGCTGGCGGGAGGACGAGCACGAGGTCCACCGGTGGTGCCGCCTCCTGACCGAGTCCGGGATCCCAGCCGATCCGACCGGGCTGGACATCGACCCGCCCACCGTGGACATGCCCGCGCCGGCTCCCGGCGCCACGCTGCTCCACCCAGGAGCGGCCAGCCCGTCCCGGCGGTGGCCGGTGGAGCGGTGGGCGGCGGTCGCCCGGGCCGAGGCCGGCGCCGGCCGGCCGGTCATCGTCACCGGAGGCCCGGACGAGGTGGAGCTGGCGAAGGCGGTGGCGGCCGGGGCCGGCCTGCCCCCGCCGGCGGTCTGGGCCGGGAGCACCGGCGTGTTGGAACTGGCCGCCATGGTCGCCGGCGCCGGCCGCGTCGTCTGCGGCGACACCGGCGTCGCCCACCTGGCCACCGCCCTGGGCACTCCGTCCGTGGTCCTGTTCGGCCCCGTCTCCCCCGAGCGGTGGGGGCCGCCCCCGGACCGCCCGCAGCACGTCGCCCTGTGGGCCGGCCGCGCCGGCGACCCCCACGGGCGCACCGTCGACCCCGGCCTGTTGGAGATCGATGTCGACGACGTGACGGGAGCCCTTCACGGCCTGAGCGCCGGCGCCGCCGCGGGTCGGCGCTTCGCTCAGGGGTAGGCGCTCCAGCGGATGGAGGCACCCATGGCGACGGCGGCCAGCAGGGCGCCGATTGCCACGAACGGCGCCGTCACCTCCCGAGGGCGCTTCTGCACGGTGACGTCCTTGGGCAGGTCGGCGAACACCTTGCGGAGCTGGGCGGCGTCCTCGGCCTTGTAGGCCGTCCCACCCGTCTGTTCGGCCACCGCCCGCAACGTGTCGTCGTCTGCCAGCAGGGGCGATCGGGCGCCCCCGCCGCCGCCGAAGCCGCCGCCGAAGCCGCCGCCGCCGCCGAAGCGCTGGGTGTCACCGTTCAGCTGCTGGGCCGAGCACGACAGGGCTGTCGGCCGGGTGGTGCCGAACCCGATCGTGTAGACGCGGACCCGTCGCTCCACGGCGTAGGGCACGGCTTCGAGGGGCCTGATCCCACGGGTGTTGGCGCCGTCGGTCAGCAAGACGACGATGTCGGGGACGAACCCGGCGCTGCCCGGCTTGGCCGCCGGCGGCGGCGGCGGCACTGCGCCGGGGAGGCCGCCTCCGACCACGTCCCCCACCGGCCTCACCTCGGCGTTGACCTCGGCGATGGCGTCCAGCGACTTCAGCATCGCCGCGCCGATGGCTGTGCCCCGACCGGTCGTCAGGGCGTCGATGGCATTGGTGAGCAGTTGGCGGTCGGTCGTCGGCGCCACCGCCAGCTGGGCGTAGCCGGAGAAGACGACGAGCCCCAGGCGAGCACCCTCGGGCAGGTCCTCGACGAAACCCCGGGCCGCCTCCTGGGCGGCGACGAGCCGGTTCGGGTCGACGTCGGTGGCGCACATCGACCGGGACACGTCGAGGGCGAGGATGATCGACGTGCGCGCCGTGGGCACGTTCTGCACCATCTGGGGACGGGCCGACGCCACCCCCAGCATACCCAGGCTGGCGAGCAGGGTGGCGAGGGGGAGGTGGCGGCGCCAGCGGGACCGGCGGGGCAGCACGGAGCGGAGCAGGGCCACGCTCGAATAGCTCACCGCCTGCTTGCGCCGGCGGCGCATCGCCACCAGGTAGACGCCGAGCACGAGGGGCACGGCCACCAGAACCGAGAGGGCGAGGGGCCACGCGAACGTCACGTCACACCACCCGCCCGAACCACAGCACCGACAGCAGCGCCCCGAGCACCATGAGCACCGAACCGGCGGCGGCGAAAAGGCCGGTCACCTCGGAGTACTCGGAGACCAGCTTGAAGCGCAGGTCGATGGACTCGGAGATCCTGCTCAGGCCCTCGGCGTCGCCGGCTTCGTGGTAGGAGCCGTCGGTCACCGAGGCCACCTCCTCGAGCAGCTCGCGGTCCAGGGCCGTCGCCACGTTGAACCCGTCGACCTGGACGACTGCGCCCTGCGGCGTCCCCACCCCGATGGTGTGCACCCGCACGCCGGCCACCGACGCCACCTCGGCCACGGCCACGGGGTTCGGCCGGCTGGTCTCCTCGCCGTCGGAGAACAGCACCACGGTGGCCGACCCGAAGTACCCGATGTCGACCTGGGCCGAGTCGCTGGCCAGGGCCTCGAAATCGATGGCGACCGGCTTTCCGGCGATGGCACCCAGCGACGTGACCAGCGCCTGACCGAGGGAGGTGCCGCCCTGGCTGGTGAGGCGGTCGATCGACTTGATGATCTCGGGGTGGGAGTTCGTCGGCGCCTGGACCACGACGGCGCCGTCACCGAAGGCCACCACGCCCACCCGCACCTCGGAAGGCTGGCGCTCCACGAAGGCCCGGGCCGCCGCCTTCTGCGCCTCCAGCCGGCTGGGCTTGATGTCGTCGGCCCGCATGCTGTTGGAGACGTCGAGGGCCAGGATCACCGTCCCCTCCCGCCGGGGCGTCGTCACCTCGGCGTGGGGCCGGGCCATGCCGACGAGGAGGGAGGTCAAGGCGAGAACGAAGAGGGCGAACGGGAGGTGGCGGCGGATGCGCATCCGGCTGGGCGCCGGCGTGGCCACCAGGCCCTCCTCGGCGAGAGCAGCCGCCCGCTGGGCCCGCCGGCGCCTCGTCCGCACGTAGGCGGCAACCATGACCGGCACCAGCAGCAACAGCGCCAGCATCTCCGGCGAGCGGAACGTCATCGCCGCCGGCCCCGCTTGCGGGACTCGATGATGCGGACGAACGCGGTCACCAGGTCGTCGTCGGTGGAGATCACGTGGAGGTCGACGCCGGCCCGCTGCGCCGCGGCCCGGACCACGGCTTCCCGCTCCTCGCCCGCGGCCCGGAGCCGGCGCCTGAACTCCGGGTCGCTGGAGTCGACGAACAGCTGCTCGCCGGTCTCGGCGTCCTGGACCACGATGAGGCCGGCGTCGGGCAGCTCGAACTCCCGGGGGTCGACCAGGCGGACGGCCACCACCTCGTGGCGCTCGGTCAGGCGCAGCAGGGGCCGCTCCCACCCCGGCTCGCTGATGAAGTCGGAGACGAGCACGACGAGAGACCGCCGGCGGATGACCCGAGCCGCGGTGTCGAGGAGCCGGCGGAGGTCGGTCACCGTCCCCCGGGCCGGGGCCGGCCGCAGCAGTTCCTCGGTCAGGGCCAAGACCTGGCGGCGGCCCTGGCGGGGCGGGATGGTGCGCACGCTCTCGTTGTCGTAGACCACGGCGGCGACCCGGTTGCCACCCCGAACCAGGAGCTGGGCGATCGTCGTCGCCACCTCCCGCAGGACGTGCTCCTTGGTCCGGTCGACGGGCCCGAACCCCATCGACGGCGAGTGGTCGAGCAGCAGCCACGCGGTGAGGTCCCGGTCCTCGGTGTACTGGCGCACGAACGTCTCGTCCATGCGGGCGGTGACGTTCCAGTCGATGTGGCGGACGTCGTCACCGGGCTCGTACTCCCGCACGTCGTGGAAGTCCGTGCCGTGGCCCCGGAGCAGGGTCCGGTAGTCGCCCTGGAGGCGGCCGTCGAGGCGGCGGATCACGTGCCACTCGAGCCGGCGCAGGACTCGGTCGGCGGTCAGCGGGGAGGCGGTGCCCATGCCTTCTCGTCGACCGGAGCCCGGCGCTCTTCCGGGACGCCGGTCGGCAGGGGGATCCTCCCCAGGATGGCCCCGAGGACGTCATCCGCGCTCACGTTGTCGCCCAGCGCCTCGTAGGAGAGCACGATCCGGTGGCGCAGCACGTCACGGGCCAGGGCGACGACGTCGTCGGGGAGGGTGTAGTCACGGCCCCGGATGAGGGCCATGGCCTGGGCGGCGAGGATCATGTAGATCGACGCCCGAGGGCTCACGCCGTAGGTGACGTAGGCCGCCATGTCGCCCAGGCCGACGGACGGCAGGTCCCGGGTGGCGTTGGACACCCGGACCGCGTACTCGATGAGGGAGGGGTCGACGTAGACGTCGCGGGCCGTCTTCTGAAGGGCGGAGAGCTGTTCGGCGTCCATGACGCTCTGGATGGCCTCGAGGCCGGCGATCATCCGCTCGACGATGACGAACTCCTCGGTGCTCGTCGGGTAGTCGACCAGCACCTTCAGCATGAAGCGGTCGACCTGGGCCTCGGGCAGCGGGTAGGTGCCGTCGGACTCGATGGGGTTCTGGGTGGCCATGACCAGGAACGGATCCGGCAGGGCATGGGTGTCGCGCCCGATGGTGACCTGGCGTTCCTGCATGGCCTCCAGCAGGGCGCTCTGCACCTTGGCCGGCGCCCGGTTGATCTCATCGGCCAGGACCAGGTTGGCGAAGACAGGCCCCAGCGACACCTGGAACTCGCCCGCCTTCTGGTTGTAGATGCGGGTGCCGACGATGTCGGCCGGCACCAGGTCGGGGGTGAACTGGATGCGCTGGAACTCCACGCCGAGGGCGTCGGCCATGGCCTTGACGGCCAGCGTCTTGGCCAGGCCCGGCACACCCTCCACCAAGAGGTGGCCCTTGGCCAGGAGGGCGACGATCATGCGCTCGAGCAGGATGTCCTGGCCGACGATGATGCGCTTGACCTGGTACAGCACCTGCTCGATGGAGGCGTTGGACTGCTCGCCCGAGGCTCCCCCTAAGAAGCTCACCGGGCCGGCGCTCCCGCCGCACCGCCGGCGGTGCCGATGGGCACGGCGAAGCCGATGCCGATGAACCCGTCGTCGCCTGTGGGATTCGCCAGACCTGTCACGATGCCGATCACCTGACCGTTGCGGTTGAGGAGCGGCCCCCCGGAGTTCCCCGGGTTGACCGCTGCGTCGAACTGGATCATGCCCTCGATGCTGCGGCCGCTGGCCAGCGGGAAGGAGCGGTCGAGACCTGAGACGACCCCGGCCGACAGCGAGCCGACCAGCCCCAGGGGGTGGCCGACGGCGAAGACCTCGTCGCCCACCTGGGCCCCGCCGCCGAGCACGGCGGGCACCACCACCTCGGGCAGCCGGGCGGGGGCGAGGACGGCGATGTCGTGGGCGGCGTCGGCCGAGCGCACCGCCGCCGGCGACTCGGTGCCGTCGGAGAACCGCACCCTGATGCTGGCCGCCCCGTCCACCACGTGGAGCGACGTCAGGATGTCGCCCTCGGCGTTGACGATGACGCCGGAGCCGATGCCGGGCCGGCCGGCGGTGCCGCCCTGCTGGGACTCGATGACCACGAGCGGCGGGACGATGGCCTGGTAGACGGCGACGCTGTCCGGAGGCCGGGCCTGCAGGGCCTCCAGGGCGGCGCCCACCTTCTTGTCGACGATGCCGTTGACGTCGGCCTCGCTGGTCGCCGGCCTGGAGGTCACCCGCTGGTTGACGGCGACGAAGCCGGCGCCGACCAGGGCCAGGGCGAGGGCCAGCGGCCACCACCGCAGCCACGGGCGCGGCCGGGGAGCCGGCGGTGCCGGGTCGGCCGGCGGTGCCGCGGTCGTGCGCAGGTCCGAGGACGCTGCCCCATGCCTCATTGTCAGGACGTTAATAGCGAATCCGTCCATAGCTGGCAGCGGTCCGGCGACCCTGTGAGCCAGCTGTGAGGGTCGCCCCTCGGTCAGCGTCGGCGCAGCGGCGGGACGACCGCCGGCGGGTTGCGGCGGGCGGGGAGCTCGGCCAGGAGCTCGGCGGTGGCGGCGGCGACGCGCTCGATGGCCCGCTCGACGGCGGGGTGGTTCATCTGCCCGGCGGTGGAGACGGCACCGACCTTGCGCACGTACTGGCGGGCCGCGGAGGTGACCTCGTCGTCGGTGGCGGGGGGCTCGAGGCCGCGGAGGGGGGTGATGTTCCGGCACATGGGATCGACGATAGGCGGGCCGGGCTGCCATCACGCCGCTCCCACCGGGGCGGCCGGGAAGGGCCGAAGGCCGGATGTGACCTTCGGCGGGCCGGATCGGGACTTCCGGCCCCGGGCGGTGGCCGGCCGCCGGACCTCTACTCGGGAGAGACACGAACGTCCGGAGGTGGTTGACAGATGCGTCCTCGAAAGGCCGTGCTGCTCGTCATCGGCGGCATCGCCGCACTGGTCGGACTGGCGTTGACGGCGGCCGGCGTGGTGGTCGCGGGCATCCACGCCACCCAGCGCGACTCCGACGGCTACTACACGACCGCCACGGAGCGGTTCGAGACGCCGACCTTCGCCTTGACGTCCGAGGACATCCACCTCGGCGCCCCCGAAGGCCGTGACTGGGGCCCGCTGCGCCAAATCGGTACCGCCCGGGTCGCGGTGGAGTCCAGCCTCGGCGGACCGGTCTTCGTCGGGATCGCCCGCCACGGCGACGTCCAGCGCTTCCTGGCCGCCAGCGCCCACGACGAGCTCGCCGAAGTCTCCTACGACCCGTTCGTGCCGACCTACCGGCGCCAAGCCGGCGATGTCGCCCCTGCCAGGCCCGCCGACCAGAGCTTCTGGGTCGCCTCCAGCGCCGGCGCCGGCCGCCAGGTCCTGAACTGGGACATGGAGCCCGGTGACTGGGACGTCGTGGTGATGAACGCCGACGCCAGCCGCGGCGTCAGCGTCGACGCCACCGTGGCCGTCAAGACCGGGCTGCTGCTGCCGATCGGCATCGGCCTGCTGGCCGTGGGCCTGGGCGCCGGCGCCGCGGCCGCAGTCATGATCGTGCTCGCGTCCAGAAGGGAGCCGGCCGGTCCCGCGGCGGCGCCGGCGCAGGACCGGGCGCCCATCGGGGTGTGACCAGGGCCGAAGGTCCCTCTCTCCACAGGCCCTTCGGCGCCGCAGTACCCGCTGGGGCTCCAGCCGTTCGGCACCCGGTTTCAGTGACCTGCGCCCCTGGGAGCGGGGTCGGAAATGGACGACATTCATGTCATCAACCAACCGCCACCCCGACAGGAAAGAGAGGACCAGATGAACCAGAACCCGCTCCCCCAGGCCGAGGCCCAGAACCCCGTGTTCTCCATCGCCGGCGCCACCCCCGGTGCCAACCAGGCCGCGTGGAAGACCGCCTACCCCAACCCTGACAGCCTGGTCGCCGAGCCCCGCCCCGCCGGCCGCGGGCCCACCTTCACCTTGGCCGGCGTCGTCGCCGGAACTCCCGACACCGGCTGGCGGACGGCGATGCCCGACCCCACCCGTGACACCCTCGACGCATTCGGCCACGTGATCAGCAAGGTCGAGGCCGCCCACCGTGCCGAGCTCGCGGTCGCCAACAAGCGGGTGCTGCGCCTGGCCCCCGCCCGCAAGGCCGCCTGAACCACCGATCCGTCGGGTGGCGACGGGAAGCCGGAAGCCCCGGGCGCCCCGCGCCCGGGGCTTTCAGCGTCGACGTCACCTGACCTCTCCGAGGAAACACTGCCACCATGCTCCTGCGTCCCATCCGCTCCGTCACCGTCGCCATCCTCGTCGGCGTGGCCGCCCTCGCCCTGTCCGCCTGCGGCGGCGACGACCAGCCACACGCCGTGCCGGCCAACACCGTGGAGATGGGTGACTTCTGGTACAAGCCGGCCGAGTTCACCGTCCCGCCCGACGCCATCGTCAACATCGTCAACGTGGGGGCGGTCGCCCACTCCTGGATCCTCCAGGGCGCCGGCGTCGGCACCGCCGCCATCGCGCCAGGGAAGTCGATCATCGTCGACCTCCGTGGCATCAAGCCCGGCACGTACACGATCTACTGCGACGAGGCCGGCCACACCCAGGCGGGGCAGACCGGCAAGCTCACCATCGCCTGAGCTGGCTGCGAGCGCGCACCGGCGCCATCAGCTCAGCCGGCGAAGGTGCTCGTCGGGCGCCGGTGGCGCCGGCGCCACCCGCACCCGGCAGTCGACGATGTCCACGCCGGCGGGCGACACGATGACCGGATTGAAGTCCAGCTCGGCCACCTCGTTGACGACCGCGGCCAGGCGGGCCACCCGCTGGAGCACGTCCTCCAGGGCGTCGACGGCGACCGGCGGCGAGCCCCGGTAGCCGAACAGCAGCGGCGAGGCCCGCAGCGATCGGACCAGGTCGGCGGCGTCGGCGTCGGTGAGCGGGAGGATCCGGAACGCCCGGTCCCGGAGGAGCTCGACGGCCACACCGCCCATCCCGAACATGACCAGGGGGCCGAACAGCGGATCGAGCACCACCCCCACGATGGTCTCGACGCCGGCCCTGGCCATGCGCTGGACGATGGCACCGGTCATGGCCGAGCCCACTCGGCCGGCCATCTCCCGGTAGGCGGCGGCGACCTCCTCCGCCGACGCCAGGTCCAGGGCGACGCCGCCGACGTCGCTCTTGTGCACCAGGTCGGGGCCGGAGGCCTTGAGCACGACCGGGAAGCCGAGCCGGCTGGCCTGCGTCGCGGCCTCGGTGTCGGAGGACACCGGCACGGTCTCGAGCACCGGCACGCCGATGGCGCCCAGCAACTCGGTGATCCGGTCGGCCGGCAGCCACCCGCCGGCGGGCTGCTCGGCGAGGAACCCGTCGATCACCTGGTGACCCCGGTGGCGGTCGAAGCCGCCGAGGTCGGGCACCGAGCCCGGAGGGCGGCGCCGCCACTCGGCGTACGCCGCGGCCCGGGCCAGGGCCCGCGCCGCCGGCTCGGGGGACGCGAACGCCGGCACCGCGACCTCATCGGAAGCCGCGGGCTGGAGGAGAGGCTCCAGATCGGGCCAGGCCAGGAAGCTGCCGACGATGGGCTTGGTCGCCCCTACCGCCACCCGGCGGAGCACGCCGGCGATGTCGCGGGAGGGCGCGGCGAAGGTGGCGGTGTTCACCACGATGACGGCGTCGATGCCGTCGTCGGCCAGCAGGACCCGGATGGCGTCCTCGTAGCCCGCCGGCGTGGCGCCGGCGACCAAGTCGACCGGGTTGGCCGTCGCTCCGTTGGGATCGATGACCGCCCGCAGTGCGGCCTGGGTGGCCTCGGACAGCTCGGGGACCTCGAGGCCGGCGCCGTCACAGGCGTCGGTGGCCAGGATGCCCGGGCCCCCGGAGTTGCCGACGATGGCCACCCGGCGCCCCGCCGGCAGGGGCTGGGACGACAGCAGCACGGCCATGTCGAACAGCTCGTCGAGGGTGTCGACCCGGATGACACCGGCCTGGCGGAACAGGGCATCGACGGCGACATCGGGGGTGGCCATGGCCGCGGTGTGCGACGAGGCGGCCCGCACGCCGGCCGCCGAGCGCCCGCTCTTCACGGCCACGATGGGCTTGCGGCGCGACACCCGCCGGGCGATGCGGCTGAACTTGCGCGGGTTCCCGAAGGACTCGAGGTAGAGCAGGATGACATCGGTGCCGGCGTCGTCCTCCCAGTACTGGAGGAGATCGTTGCCGCTCACGTCGGCCTTGTTGCCGACGGAGACGAAACTCGACACGCCCATGCCGATGCGCGTCGACCGCTCCAGGATCCCGATGCCCAGGGCACCCGACTGGGACTGCATGGCGATGCGCCCGGGCCGCGGCGCGTACGGCGAGAACGTGGCGTTCATGCCAACCGCGGTGTTCACCACGCCGATGCAGTTCGGGCCGACCATGCGCATGCCGTTGTGGCGGGCCAGTTCCCGCAGCTCCCGCTGCGCGACCGCGCCGTCGGCTCCCACCTCGCCGAACCCCGCAGAGAGCACGACCAGGCCGACCACACCCTTCTCGGCGCACTGGCGGATCACGCCGGCCACGGCCGGCGAGGGCACGGCGATCACCGCCAGGTCCACCTCGCCCGGCACGTCGAGCACGCTCGGGTAGGCCTTCACGCTGGCCACGTGCTCGGCACCGGGGTTCACCGGGTAGACCGGCCCGACGAAGCCGCCGGCGAGGAGGTTGCGGAACACCTGGTTGCCGATCGTCGTCGGCTTGCGGCTGGCCCCGACGACCGCTATCGAGCGGGGGGTGAGCAGCCGGGCCACCGACAGCGCCTCGGCCCGGTGCTCCCGCTGCTCCATGGCGGCCACGGCGCGGTCGCCGGGCTCGATGATCATGGCCACGCTGACCACGCCGTCGCCCATCTTCGTACGCTCGTCGAAGCCGGCGTTGCGGAACACGTCCAGCATCCGGCCGTTGTCGGCCAGGGTCTCGGCCACGAACCGGTTGATCCCCCGCTCCCGCGCCGCCGACGCCAGATGCTCCAGGAGCACGGTGCCGATGCCCCGCCCCTGGTGTTTGTCGCTGACGACGAAGGCGACCTCGGCGTCGCTGGGTGGCGCCGGCAACCGTTCGTAGCGGGCCACGGCCAGGAGCTCGCGGCCCAGTTCGGCGACCAGGGCGACTCGATCCACGTGGTCCACCGTCGTCAGGTGGGCCACGTCGGCGTCGCTCAGCTTCGGCTTGGCCGCGAAGTAGCGGTGGTAGACGGCGTCGTCGGACAGGCCGGAGTGGAAGGTGACCAGCGCCGGCCCGTCGGCGGGCTGGATGGGACGGACCCGTACCGTCCCTCCGTCGGCCAGGACGACGTCGCTGTCCCAGTGGGCCGGCGGGGCGATCACGCCGAGGGCGAGCTGGGCGTCAGCTCGATCGGGGCGGCCCAGGAGTGCAGCGTCTTCATGTAGTTGGCCCGCTCGAAGGCGGACGGATCGTCGGTGTGGCCCTGGCTGGCGCTGCCCCGTAGCTCGGCGACCGAGGTGTACTCGTGGCGCTCCATCCACAATCGCAGGTCGGCCTCCACCGCGGCGAAGTGGGCCGGCCCGTTGCGCAGCACCGCGGACGTCATCATGGCCACGTCGGCCCCCACCATCAGGGCCTTCACCACGTCGGTGGCGCCCCGGATGCCCGAGGTGGCGCCCATCGACACCAGCGGGCCGAGCTGGGGCCGCAGGATGGCGATCCACCGCAGCGGCAGCCGCAGCTCTGCCGGCTGGCTCAGCTCCAGCCGGACGACGACGTCGAGGTTCTCCAGGTCGATGTCGGGCTGGTAGAAGCGGTTGAACAGGACCAGCCCGTCGGCGCCCACATCGACGACCCGGCGGGCGAAGTTGGCCATGGCCGAGTAGTACGGGCTGAGCTTGACGGCCAGCGGGATGCCGATGGCCAGGCGGACGGCGGCGATCAGCTCCAGGTCGCGGTCCTCCATGTCGGTCGCCGTCATGTCGGGGTCGGCGGCCAGGTGGTACAGGTTGAGCTCCAGGGCGTCGGCGCCGGCGTCCTGCATGCGGCGGGCGTAGCGCACCCAGCCGCCGTGGGTGGTGGCGTTGAGGCTGGCGATCACCGGCACCGACGCCTGGGCCTTGATCCGCTCCAGGGCGACGAGGTAGCGGTCGCCGGCGTCGGAGAGCTCGGGCACGGCGGGGAAGTAGTCGAGGGCCTCGGCGAAGTGCTCGGAACCCGCTTCGAGGGCCCGGTTGAGCTGGACCTCCTCGTGGAGGATCTCCTCCTCGAACAGCGACGGCATCACGATGGCTGCCGCTCCCCCCTCCTCCACGAGGCGGGCGGTGCTCACCTCGCCGTTGAGCGGCGAGGCCGAGGCCACCAGCGGTGAGCGCAGCTCGAGGCCGAGGTACCGGGTGGTGAGGTCGATGGCCGGCGTGCTCATGACACGTCCCCCGCGTCGTCGTCGGTCTCGGGCTGCACGTCGGGCGACGGCACGATCGGTGGTGAGAGATGGGGCACGGTGCGCAGCACGCCGGCCAGCTGCTCGTAGTAGCGCCAGCGCTCGTCGGCATCGGCCTGGGCCAGCTCGGCCAGCTCGGCCGCTCGCTCGGGATGGGTTCTCTCGAGGACCGCGAAGCGGGTCTCGGTGGCGACGAAGTCGCGCACCGGGAGAGAGGGCTTGTGCGAGTCGAGCTTGAAGGGGCGGCCGTCCTCGGTCTCGCTGGGGTGGAACCGGTACAGCGGCCAGTAGCCGCTCTTGACCGCGTCCTTCTGGTGGGTCATCGACTTCGACATGTCGATGCCGTGGGCGATGCAGGTGCTGTAGGCGATGACCAGAGAGGGCCCCGGCCACGCGTCGGCCTCGAGGAGGGCCTTGGTCGTCTGCAGGTCGTTGGCGCCCATCGCCACCTGCGCGACATAGACGTTGCCGTAGGCGCGGGCGATGGCACCGAGATCCTTCTTGCCCGTGGCCTTGCCGGCGGCGGCGAACTTGGCCACCGCCCCCCGGGGCGTGGCCTTGGAGGCCTGCCCGCCGGTGTTGGAGTACACCTCGGTGTCGAGGACCAGGATGTTGACGTTGCGGCCCGACGACAGCACGTGGTCGAGCCCGCCGAAGCCGATGTCGTAGGCCCAGCCGTCGCCGCCGATGATCCACACGCCCTGGCGGACCAGGTTGCCGGCCAGGGCCAGCAGCCGGCGGGCCTGCGGCGTGCCCATCCGGGAAAGCTCGATCCGGAGGTGGTCGAGGAGCCGGCGCTGGTGCTCGATCCCCTGCTCGTCCTGCGCCGGCGCCAGCAGGCCGTCGACGATGCCGGAGGCCAGGGCCGGCGCCAGACTGGCCAGCAGGGCCCGGGCATGGGAGCCGAGGGTGTCGAGCGCCAGGCGCATGCCCAGGCCGAACTCGGCGTTGTCCTCGAACAGCGAGTTGTTCCACGCCGGCCCCCGGCCGGCGCTGTTCACCGTCCATGGCGTGGTGGGCAGATTGGCCCCGTAGATCGAGGAGCAGCCGGTGGCGTTGGCGACGATCATGCGGTCGCCGAAGAGCTGGGTGACCAGCTTCAGGTAGGGCGTCTCCCCGCAGCCCGAGCAGGCGCCGGAGAACTCGAACAGCGGCTCCAGTACCTGCGATCCCTTCACCGAATCGTGGGGCAGGAGGCTGCGGTCCAGCGGCGGGATCGACTGGAAGTAGTCCCACCGGGAGCGCTCGACGGCACGGTGGTCCTCGACGGGCTCCATGTTGATGGCCTTGTGGCGCAGGTCGGTCTTGCTCTTCGCCGGGCAGACGTCGACGCAGACGCCGCAGCCGGTGCAGTCGTCGGGGGCGACCTGGATGGTGAGCTTGTGACCGGGAAGATCCTTCGAGCGGAAGTCCTTGGCCAGGAACTCCGCCGGCGCCCCGTCCACCGCATCGGGAGAGAACACCTTCATGCGGATCGTGGTGTGCGGGCAGACGATGGCGCACTTGCCGCAGTCGATGCAGATGTCGGGATCCCAGATGGGGATCTCCGTGGCGATGGCCCGCTTCTCGTACTTCGTCGTGCCGGTCGGGAACGTGCCGTCGACGGGGAGGGCGCTCACGGGCAAGCGGTCGCCGTCGCCGGCCATGAGCAGGCTGGTCACCTTCTTCACGAACTCCGGCGCCTCGTCGGGGATGGTGGCCGCCATCCGCTTCCCGCTGCTGACCTGGCCGAGGGGGACATGGGCCAGCCGTTCAAGGGAGCGGTCGATGGCGGCGAAGTTGCGGTCGACGATCGTCTGGCCCCGGCGGGCGTAGGCCTTCTCCACCGATGCCTTGATGTGGGCGATGGCCTCGTCCGCCGGCAGCACGCCCGACAGCTTGAAGAAGCACGGCTGCATCACGGTGTTGATCCGGTTGCCCATCTCCGCCTCACGGGCCACCGCGTAGGCGTCGATCGTCCACAGGTCGATCCGCTTGTCGACAAGCTGCCGCTGGACCTCGACCGGCAGGTGGTCCCAGAGCGTGTCCGGCCCGTACGGGGCGTTCAGCAGGACGGTGGCGCCCGGCCGGGCCACGTCGAGCACCTTCATCTTCTCCAGGAGGCCGAACTGGTGGCAGGCGACGAAGTCGGCGTCCTCGACGAGGTAGGTCGACCGGATCGGCTCGGGGCCGAACCGCAGGTGGGACACGGTCACCGAGCCCGACTTCTTGGAGTCGTAGACGAAGTAGCCCTGGGCCCACAGGTCGGTGTTCTCGCCGATGATCTTCACCGAGGCCTTGTTTGCCCCGACGGTGCCGTCGGAGCCCAACCCGAAGAAGACGGCCTGCACCTCGCCGGCGGGCCGGGGGTAGCGGAAGTCGGTGTCGACCTGGAGGCTGAGGCGGGTGACGTCGTCGTAGATGCCGACGGTGAAGTGGCGCTTGGGCGCCGGCGAATCCAGCTCGTCGAAGATGGACTTGGCCATCGCCGGCGTGAACTCCTTGGAGGACAGCCCGTACCGGCCGCCGATGAGCTTCGGCGCCCGCTCGAACGGTGGTTCCTCACTGTCCATGGCCTCGGCGACGGAGGCCAGCACGTTGAGGTAGAGCGGCTCGCCCACCGCGCCCGGCTCCTTGGTCCGGTCGAGCACGGCGATGGAGCGCACCGTCGGTGGCAGGGCGGCGACGAGCTGCTCGGCGGGGAACGGGTTGAACAGGCGGACCCGGAGCACGCCCACCCGCTCCCCGGCGGTGACGAGGGCGTCGACGGCCTCCTCGACCGCCCCCGTGCCCGAGCCCATGAGGACGATCACCCGCTCGGCGTCGAGGGCGCCGTGGTACTCGACGAGGTCGTAGCGCCGGCCGGTGCGGGAGGCGAACTCGTCCATCACCCCACGGACGATGCCCGGCACAGCCAGGTAGTACGGGTTGGCCGCCTCCCGGCCCTGGAAGAACACGTCGGGGTTCTGGGCCGTTCCCCGGACCACCGGGGCGTCGGGCGACAGGCCGCGCATGCGGAACTCGAGCATGTCGTCCTCGCGGAGGAGGGATCGGAGGTCGTCGTCGGACAGCAGGGCGATCTTGTCGACCTCGTGGGACGTGCGGAACCCGTCGAAGAAGTGGAGGAACGGGACGCGGGCCCGCAGCGTGGCCGCATGCGAGATGGCGGCGAAGTCGTGGGCCTCCTGCACCGAGCCGGCGGCGAGCATGGCCCAGCCCGTGTCCCGGGCATGCATCACGTCGCTGTGGTCACCGAAGATCGACAGGGCGTGGGTGGCGATGCTGCGGGCGGCGACGTGGATGACGCAGGGCGTCAGCTCGCCGGCGATCTTGAACATGTTCGGCACCATGAGCAGGAGCCCCTGCGAGGCGGTGAACGTGGTGCCCAGCGCCCCCTTCTGGAGGGCACCGTGCAGGGCGCCGGCGGCGCCGGCCTCGGACTGCATCTCCACCACGTCGGGCACGACATCCCAGAGGTTCGGCTTCTCGGCCGAGGACCAGTCGTCGCAGTGCTCGGCCATGGGCGAGGCCGGCGTGATCGGGTAGATGGCGATGACCTCGCTCACCCCGTAGGCCACCCGGGCCGTGGCCTCGTTGCCATCCATGCATCCCCATGTCCGGTCCATGACGAGCGCCTCCCTGGTCCGACGAGTGGCTCGAAGCCAGACTAGGTTCCCCCGTCGCCCGCGCCGGCAAGGGGAGGCCGATACGGCCGTTCGCCGGGTGGATAGGGACCTTCGTCCCCCGGGCCGGCGCCGACCGCACGGCGCCCGCCGTCACCCGAAGACCCCTCGCAGAATGGCACGGATAAGGTGACTACTTCCGCCGGTTGCCGGCGCCTCGAACAGTGCTCCTGGTGCCTTGACGAGGGAGCGTTGCGGCCGGATAGTCTTGGAGGACGTCTGCAAGGTCTACGCCGACGGGACCGGAGCCCTCCGCCCCCTCGACCTGCACATCCGAGGACGGAGTGTCCACGGTCCTCGGCGGACCGTCCGGGTGCGGCAAGACGACGGCCCCGCGGGTGGTCGCCGGCCCTGAAGCGATCACCAAGGCGATCCGAATCGGGGACGCGTCGTCAACGACGGCCCGCCCGAAGAGCGCGACATCGCCGTGGCGTTCTCCAGGAGTATGGGGGCGACCGGACCGAGCTCGTCGTCGATACGGCTGGCCGGCCGTTCTTTCGATCCCGACGATCGGTCGGGCGTGTACGACGCGCCCGGCGCGTGAGTCCGAGCGGAGAACGCAACAAAGAGGAGAAACGGATGAGAGTAGTTCGGGCACTGATGCTCCCCGTCGCCGCCCTCACGCTGCTGGGTGCGTGTGGCGGCGACGGCGACCAAGACAACGCCGGCGGCGCGACGAACAACGCGGTCACCCAAGCGACGGGCACGGTCACCGTCTTCAGCGCCATGGAGCCTGCGGAGGTCACCGCTCTCCAGAAGGTGACCGACGATCTGGTCAACTCCAAGGTCAGGTACAAGGCAACCGTCGAAGGCTCGTCGCAGTTCGAGGAGCAGGTCAGGATCCGCGTCGACGGCGGCAACCCCCCGGAGGTCGCCATGTACCCGCAGCCCGGCACGGTCGTGGAGCTGGCCAAGCAGGGCAAGATCAAGGCCCTCGAGGACATGGGCTTCAACGTGGCCGAGCTCGAGAGGACCTTCGGCAGGTACTTCATGGACCTCGGTGCCTACAACGGCAAGCACTACGGCCTGCCCACCAACATCAGCCTCAAGAGCATGATCTGGTACCCGAAGAAGGCGTTCGACGCCAAGGGCTACAAGGTCCCCGCCACGTTCAACGAGCTGATCGCCCTCAGCGACCAGATCGTGCGGGACGGCGCCAGCCCCTGGTGCCTCGGCTTCGAGAGCGGCACCGCCACCGGCTGGCCGGCGACCGACTGGATGGAGGACATCATGCTCCGGACGGCCGGGCCGGAGACCTACGACAAGTGGGTGAGGCACGAGATCCCGTTCAACGACCCCGCCGTCGTGAAGGCCGGCGAGGAGTTCGGCCGGATCCTGTTCACCCAGGGTTACGTGCTGAATGGGGCGGCCAACGCCACGTCGATCAACTTCGGTGACGCGGTGGCGCCCATGTTCACCAACCCGCCGCGGTGCTACTTCAACCGTCAGGCCAACTTCATCGCCTCCTTCTTCCCCAAGACGGCGGTGGCCGGCACCGACTACGACTGGTTCCCGTTCCCGAGGATGACCCAATCCGGCGACTCGGCGCTGTTCGCCGGCGAGCTGTCGGTGGTCTTCAAGGACACGCCGGCGGTGCGTGACTTCCTCACCCGGTTCTCCGGCACCGAGGTCCAGTGCGCCCAGGGCAAGAGCACCGACACCTCCCGCATCTCCCCCAACGTCAACGTCGCCGCCAGCTGCTACGCCAACAAGCAGCTCGCCGATGCGTCCAAGGTGCTGACCGGGGCGCTGAAGGCCAACACCGCCCGGTTCGACGCCTCCGACCTGATGCCGTCCCCAGTGGGGTCGGGAAGCTTCTGGACCGGCATGGTGAAGTACGTCCAAGGCGGCCGCGACTCCCTCCCCGGCGTCCTGAACGACATCGAGCGGAGCTGGCCGAGGGCGTAGGCGGCTCGGGGGTGGAGCGGCCGCCAGGATGAGGCCGCATGACGTGCTGGGCGACTTCCCCGAGCCGCCAGGGGGTACTCGCACCTGGCCCCGCACCGGCGAGGTCAGCTGCGCGAGGCGCGCTCCAACAGCGTGTCGAACGCCGGCGCACGCTCGCCGATGCGGAACCCGCCGTCGTCATGGGCGATGTCGAGCGCGGGACAGAACCAGCCCTCGCCGCCGACGAAGAAGTGCGGTGAGCCGATCACTCCTCGGTCACGACCCTCGCGCCACTCGTCGACGACCCGCTCGGTCCCGTCGCCGTCCATCCACGTCACCCCGTGGGCGCCGGCGATCTCGCCCAGCACCGCCGGGTCGCCGACGTCACGGGCCTCCTCGAACAGCGCCCACCGCAGCGCCAGGGCCACCGCCTCGCCGGTCCGCAGATCACGCTCGTAGGCCGTAGCGGTCAGGGCCAGCGCCGGCAGCGAGGTGATCCCGAAACTCTCCGGTGAGAACCCGGCGAAGAGGTCCGGGGCCACCTGCTCCCGCAGTGCCCGGACCTCCTCGTCGACCAGCTCCACGTCCATGGGCTCACCGTCGACCAGCTCGAGGGGCCAGGCCCGCACGTGCAGTGCGGCATCGGTACCCTGCGACCGGCGCCGCTCGACGAGACGGCGGAGGCCGAGGTGGGTGAACGGGCACCGCACGTCGGCGAACACCTCGATGACCGGCACACCTCCATCATGTCGTTGCCTACGCTCGTGCGATGAGATTCCTCTACATCGCATCCAGTGGGCCGTCCGATCCGACGCGGGCGTCGATCCCCTTGCACTTGGCCGTGAACGGATCCATCGAGGTCGGCCACGACGTCGGACTCGTGCTCGCCGGGGACTCGACGGAGTTCCTGAAGCCTGAAGTGCTCGAAGCCACCGAAGGCGCCGGCTTGCCGCCGATGCGCGACCTCTTCGCGAAGGCCGGCGCCCACGCCGTGCCGGTGTATGTCTGAAAGGGTTGCGCCGTCGCCCGTGGGGCGACAGAGGAGCAGCTCGGCGGTGTCGGCGGCCAGTGGGTCGGGCCGCCGGACGTCGCCCGACTGATCGAACAGGCAGATCGAGTCGTGACGTTCTGACGTCGGAGCCGCGGACGTGACATCCGACCCTGGCGCGTCGCGGTCGGCGGCGCAGATTCTGGGGTCGTGGCCACCAAAGCGCCCCTGCCCGCCGCCGTCGCGGAGACCCACAGCGGAGTCGTGTTCTTCCTGGGTGACCGGGCCTACAAGGTGAAGAAGCCCGTCGATCTCGGATTCCTCGACTTCCGGACCCGGGAGGCTCGTCTCGACGCCTGCCGGCGGGAGGTGGCGCTGAACCGTCGACTGGCGCCCGACGTCTACCTCGGCGTCGCCGATATCCGGGGGCCGGGCGGCCGACCGTGCGACCACGCGGTGGTGATGCGGCGGATGCCGGGCGACCGCCGGCTGTCGTCGATGATCACCTCGGGGGTGCCCGTCAACGAACACCTCGCACGCCTGGCCACGCAGCTCGCCGCCTTCCACGCCCGCGCTGAGCGCTCCCCTTCCATCGACGAGATGGCCCGCCGGGACACGATCCTGCGGCGCTGGGAGAAGAACCACGCGGAGATGGCCGAGTTCCCGAGCACGGTGCTCGACCCCGAGGTCCTCGACGAGGCGATGACCCTGGCCCGCCGGTATCTCGCAGGCCGCACGCCGCTGTTCGAGCAGAGGATCGCCGAGCGCCGGCCCTGTGACGGCCACGGCGACCTCCTGGCCGACGACATCTTCTGCCTGGACGATGGTCCACGGGTGCTCGACTGCCTCGAGTTCGACGACCGGCTCCGGTACGGCGACACCCTGGCCGACGTGGCTTTCCTGGCCATGGATCTCGAACGCCTGGGCCGGGAGGACCTGGCGTCTGCGTTCCTGGCCCACTACCAGGACGCATCCGGGGACTCCTGGCCGCCGTCGCTGGCCCACCACTACATCGCCTACCGCGCCCAGGTGCGAGCCAAGGTCGCCGCGGTGCGATGGGCGCAGGGGGATACGCCCTCGGCCCAGGCCGCCGGCGAGCTGGTGGCGCTGGGCGGCGAACACCTGCGCCGGGGGCGCGTCCGCCTGATCCTCGTCGGTGGCCATCCCGGGACGGGCAAGTCCACCGTCGCCCGGGGCATTGCCGCACCGCTCGACGCGCTGGTGCTGCGCTCGGATGAGGTGCGCAAGTCGCTCGCCGGCCTCGACCCCCTCACGCCGGCGCCGGCCCCAGTCGAGGAAGAGCTGTACCGGCCGGCGATGACCGATGCCACATACACCGAGCTCTTGGCCCAGGCCCGTACCGGCTTGGAGCTCGGCCGCACCGTGGTGCTCGACGCCACGTGGCGCGATCGCCGGTGGCGCGACGCCGCCGCCGGCGTGGCCGCGGCGGCGACCGCCGACCTGGTCGAGCTGCGGTGCGCCGCACCCCTGGACCTCGCCCTCGAACGCATCCGGCGGCGTTCGGGCCGGGACGCCTCCGACGCGACGGAGGTGGTCGCCCGGGCGATGTGGGCCGGCGGTGAACCATGGATCACCGCCGCGGAGATCGATACGTCGAGCGACGGGTCAGCGGCAGTCGCCAACGCGCTCGCCGCCGCCGACCGGTAGAGGTCCTGGCGCCGATCGACCCGGGCTCCGTGGGACTTCGGTCCCACACGATCCTTGACCTTGGACCCTGCCGCCGCGGGGGCTCCTCCGTCGATACTCATCGCATAACCAAGTGCCAAGAGATGCACTGCAAACAAGGAGCCACCCGATGAAGCGCAAGACCCTCGACCTACTGTTCAGCATCGGCGGCATCGGCCTCGCCGGCCTGCTGTTGGTCATCGGCGTCGTGATGTCGAGCAACGCCGATTTCTCCGAGAAGTACGTGACCGAGCAGCTCAAGGAGCAGAAGATCACCTTCAAGGCGGCCGACAAGCTGACCGACGAGGAGAAGCAGTCGCCGTGCCTGGTGGAGTACGCCGGCCAGGCCCTCACCACGGGCAAGCAGGCCGAGTGCTACGCCAACGAGTTCATCGGCCTGCACGTCAAGACCAGCGGCAAGGGCAAGACCTACGCCGAGATCGGTGACGAGCAGACCGCCCTGCGGGCCGAGATCGCCGCCGCCGGGGGCGCCGCCAACGCCCCCGAGCTGCAGAAGCAGCTGACCGACCTCACCACCACCCGGGAGACGGTCTTCAAGGGCGAGACCCTGCGAGGCATCCTGCTCACCTCCTACGGCTTCAGCGAGCTGGGCAACAAGGCCGAGCAGGCCGCCAGCGTGATCTTCCTCGGGGTGATCCTGCTGACCGCCCTCTCGATCGCCGGCTTCGTCCACGCCCTCGTCACCCCGAAGTCCAAGGGCTTCGCGGTCCCCGAGTTCAACGGGAGCGGCGTGGTGAAGAAGGAGACCCTGAAGGTCTGAGCAGTTCCGACAACTCCAACCCACCTCCACGAGGCCCCGCTCCCCCGGCGGGGCCTCGTCGCGTCTACTGCGACGAGACCGGCACCCGCCACTCGACCAGGGTGCCCGACTCCGGGCCGGGCTTGATGAGCACGCTGCCGCCCAGGCGGGCGGCCCGGGCCTCCATGTTGGCCAGGCCCTTGGCCCCGGGCCGGCGCTCGGCGCCCGGGCCCTTGCCGTCGTCGAGGACCCTCAGCACCAGGTCGCCGTCGGCGGTGACCTCGACGTCGACCCTTCCGGCGCCGGCGTGGCGGGCCACGTTGGTCAGCGCCTCTCTCAGCACGGCGAGGAGCTCGGTGGCCCGGTCCTCGGCGATGGTGTCGAGGGTGCCGTCGAAGAGGATGTGGGGCTCGAAGCCCAGGGCGCCGGCGGACTCCCGGGCCAGCGACAGCACCCGCTGGCGCAGGCCGTCGTGGCCCCGCCGGGAGGCCTCCAGGCCGAAGATGGCGGTGCGGATGTGCTTGACGGTGACGTCGAGGTCGTCGACGGCCTGCAGGATGCGGTCCTCCACCTCGGGGCGCACGGCCAGGCGGGCCGCGCCCTGGAGGCGCAGGCCGGTGGCGAAGAGGCGCTGGATGACGGTGTCGTGCAGATCCCGGGCGATGCGCTCGCGGTCCTCCAGCAGGGCCAGCTCGCGGACCCTGAGATGAAGGCGGGCGTTCTCGACGGCCACGCCGGCCGCCGCGGCCAGGCCGATGACCAGCTCCTCGTCGATGTCGGTGAAGACCTCGGCGGTGGTCTTGTCGGTGAGGTAGAGGTTGCCGAAGACCTGGTCGCGCACCCGCACCGGCACGCCCAGGAAGGACTTCATGGGCGGGTGGTTGGGAGGGAAGCCGTAGCTGTCGGGGTGCTCGGCGAGGTCGGGCAGGCGGATGGGACGGGGCTCGCGGATGAGCAGGCCCAGGATGCCGTGGCCCTTGGGCAGGTTCCCGATGCGCCGGCGGGCGTCCTCGTCGATGCCCACGGTGATGAACTCGGCCAGGCTGGTGCCGGTCTCATCCAGCACCCCCAGGGCCCCGTAGCGGGCGTCGACGAGGGCCACCGCCGATTCCACGATGTGGCGCAGCACGCTGGGCAGGTCGAGATCCGAGCCCACCGTCATCACCGCGTCGAGCAGCTGGCGCAGGCTGCGGGGCCCGGCGTTGGACTGCTGGCTCACAGATGTCGAGGGTAGCGACAAGAATGGGCCCGTGCCCTCCACCCGCGTGTTCCTCCTCGACGACCACGAGATCGTGCGCCGGGGCCTCAAAGAGCTCATCGAGGGCGAGGAGGACCTGGTGGTGGTGGGCGAGGCCGGCACCGCGGCCGAGGCGCTGTCCCGCATCCCCGCCGCCGCCCCCGACGTGGCCGTGCTCGACGTGCGCCTGCCCGACGGCGACGGGGTCGAGGTGTGCCGGGAGATCCGCTCGGCCCATCCCGAGATCAACTGCCTGATGCTGACGTCCTACGCCGACGACGAGGCCCTGTTCTCCGCCATCCTGGCCGGGGCGGCGGGCTATGTCCTCAAGCAGGTGCGGGGCACCGACCTCATCGACGCCATCCGCCGGGTGGCCCAGGGCCAGTCCCTGCTCGACCCCGGCGTCACCGCCCGGGTCCTCGAGCGCCTCCGCAGCCCCCAGGCCCCCGACGAGAACCTGGCCAGCCTGAGCGAGCAGGAGCGGCGCATCCTCGACCTCATCGCCGAGGGCCTGACCAACCGCCAGATCGGCGAGCGCATGTTCTTGGCCGAGAAGACGGTGAAGAACTACGTGTCCAACGTGTTGATGAAGCTGGGCATGAGCCGGCGCTCCGAGGCCGCCGCCTACGCCGCCCGGCTGGAGGAGCGGCGGCGGCGGGAGGGCTAGGCCAACCGCTCACGGACCTGGCGGCTGATCTCCAGGTCCTCGCGGGCGGTCACCACCAGGGTGCGCGCCGGGGCGCCGGCGGCGCCGATCTCGCCGTCGCCGGTCATGGCCGCGTTCTGCTCGTCGTCGATGGCGACACCCAGGAAGCCGAGGCCGGCGGCCGCCGCCGCCCGCACCGCCGGCTGGTGCTCGCCCACCCCGCCGGTGAACACCAGCGCGTCGAGCCCGCCGAGGGCGGCGACCATGGCCGCCACCTCCCGGCGCAGGCGGTGGATGTAGACGGCGAACGCCAGGGTGCCGGCGCCGATCCCGCGGAGGTCGCCGGACGTGCCGCTCAGGCCGGAAAGGCCGGAACGCCGCTCGAGCCCGTCGGTCACCTCCGCCGGCGCCAGCCCCGCCTCCTCGATCAGCCACAGGACCAGGCCGGGGTCCAGTGAGCCGGAGCGGGTGTTCATCACCAGCCCCTCCAGGGGGGTGAACCCCATGGTGGTGTCGACCGACCGCCCGTCGAGGACCGCACACAGCGACGCTCCGGCGCCGAGGTGGCAGGCGACCATCCGAGGCGGTAGGCGCCCGAGCAGCTCGGTGGCCCGCCGCACCGCGTACTGGTGCGACAGCCCGTGGAAACCGAAACGCCGCAGCGGCCAGCGCCGGCGCCAGTCCTGTGGGAGGGCGTAGGTGGCGGCCGCCGGCGGGAGGGTGGCGTGGAAGGCGGTGTCGAAGCAGGCGACCGCCGGCACGTGGGGCAACGCCGCCTCCACGGCGCGGATGCCGGCCACGGCCCGCGGCTGGTGCAGGCGGGCGAGGGGGGTCAGGGCCTCGATCTGGGCCACCACGCCGGCGTCGAGGACCGTCGCCTCCCGCAGGTCGGGCCCCCCGTGGACGACCCGGTGGCCGACGGCGCCGGCCCGTTGCAGCACCGCCGCCAACGGCTCCAGCACCGCAGGGTCCGCCTCGCCCGCCCACGGGTCGACGTCGTGGGCGGCCTCGACCTCGCCGGCCGGCCCCAGCAGCCGCAGCTTGAGCGTGCTGGAGCCGGCGTTGACGACGAGGACGCTGCTCAGCCCGGCCAGGCCCAGTCCCGCACCTCGGGCAGGTCCTCGCCGTACTCCCGCGTGTAGGCCTTGTGCTCGGCCCGCTTGTCGAGCATCAGCTGGTTGACCCGGGCGGCCCGCTGCCCGAGCCCCGGCACCCTGTCGATCACGTCCATGACGAGGTGGAAGCGGTCCATGTCGTTCATGACGACCATGTCGAAGGGCGTGGTGGTGGTGCCCTCCTCCTTGTAACCCCGGACGTGGATGTTCGGGTGGTTGGTGCGGCGGTAGGTAAGGCGGTGGATCAGCATCGGGTACCCGTGGTAGGCGAAGATCACCGGCTTGTTCGACGTGAAGATCCCGTCGAAGTCCCGGTCGGACAGGCCGTGCGGGTGCTCGACCTCGGGCTGCAGGCGCATCAGGTCGACGACGTTGACGACCCGCACCTTCAGGTCGGGGAGGTGGGTGCGGAGGAGGTCGACGGCGGCGAGGGTCTCCATGGTGGGCACGTCTCCGGCACACGCCATCACCACGTCGGGGTCACCGTCGTCGTCGTTGCTGGCCCAGTCCCAGATGCCCAGGCCCCGGGTGCAGTGCAGGATGGCGTCGCGCATGTTCAGCCAGTCGATGCAGGGCTGCTTGCCGGAGACGATGACGTTGACGTAGTTCCGGCTGCGAAGGCAGTGGTCGGCAACCGACAGCAGGGTATTGGCGTCCGGCGGCAGGTACACCCGGATGACGTCGGCCCGCTTGTTGATGACGTGGTCGATGAAGCCAGGATCCTGGTGGGAGAAGCCGTTGTGGTCCTGGCGCCACACGTGGGAGGTCAGCAGGTAGTTGAGGGACGGCACGGGCCGGCGCCACTCCAGCTCGCGGGTCACCTTCAGCCACTTGGCGTGCTGGTTGAACATCGAGTCGACGATGTGGATGAACGCCTCGTAGCAGGAGAAGAAGCCGTGGCGGCCGGTGAGGAGGTAGCCCTCCAGCCAGCCCTGGCAGGTGTGCTCGGAGAGCATCTCCATGACCCGGCCGTCGGCGGCCAGATGCTGGTCGAGGGGGTCGAGCTCCGCCACCCACTGCTTGTCGGTCACCTCGTAGACCGCGCCCAGCCGGTTCGACTCCGTCTCGTCCGGGCCGAAGAGGCGGAAGTTCCGTCTCGAGGCGTTGAGGCGCATCACGTCGCGCAGCATCGAACCCAGGACCCGGGTGGGCTCGGTCGACCTGGCGCCGGGCGCCTTCACTTCCACCGCGTAGTCCCGGAAGTCAGGCAGCTTGAGGTCGTGCAGCAGGGCACCGCCGTTGGCGTGGGGGTTGGCACCCATCCGCCGGTTGCCGGCCGGCGCCAGGGCGGCAAGCTCGGGGCGCAGGCGGCCGAGGTCGTCGAAGAGCTCCTCGGGCCGGTAGCTACGCATCCACCGTTCGAGCGCCTTCAGGTGGTCGCGGTTGGTGCGCACCTTGGACAGCGGCACCTGGTGGGACCGCCACGTGCCCTCCACGGGCACGCCGTCGACCTCGGCGGGGCCGGTCCAGCCCTTCGGGCTGCGCAGGACGATCATCGGCCATCGGGGCCGGCGGCCGTTCTGGCCCGAGCCGGACCGGGCCTGGTACTGGATGTCGGCGATCTCGTCGAGGGCGGCGTCGAGGGTCGCGGCCATCGCCTGATGCATGGCCTCGGGCTCGTCGCCCTCCACGAAGTAGGGCCGGTGGCCGTAGCCCTCCATCAGCCGGGCGAGCTCGTCGTCGCCGATGCGAGCCAGCACGGTGGGGTTGGCGATCTTCCATCCGTTCAGGTGCAGGATCGGCAGCACCGCCCCGTCGGTGGCCGGGTTCAGGAACTTGTTGGAGTGCCAGCTGGTGGCGAGAGGGCCGGTCTCGGCCTCGCCGTCGCCGATGACGCACGCCACCACGAGGTCGGGGTTGTCGAGGGCGGCGCCGTAGGCGTGAGAAAGGGCGTAGCCCAGTTCACCGCCCTCGTGAATGGAGCCAGGGGTCTCGGGGGCGGCGTGGCTGGGGATTCCGCCGGGAAAGGAGAACTGCCTGAAAAGCGCCTTCATGCCGTCGGCGTCGGGGCTGATGTTCGGGTAGACCTCGCTGTAGGTGCCCTCGAGCCAGGTGTTGGCCACCATGCCGGGGCCGCCGTGGCCGGGGCCGCAGATGTAGATGGCGTCGAGGTCGCGGGCCCGGATCACACGGTTCAGGTGGACGTAGACGAAGTTCAGCCCCGGCGTCGTCCCCCAGTGGCCCAGCAGGCGGGGTTTGACGTGCTCGGGCGTGAGCTCCTCCCGGAGGAGGGGGTTGTCGAGCAGGTAGATCTGGCCGACGGACAGGTAGTTGGCAGCACGCCAGTAGGCGTCCAGGCCATCGAGCTCCTCCGGCGCGAGCACCGGCGAGGGGATCGTCGTCGTCATGGGTCGCTCCTCGTGGTCGGGCAGACACAACCCTAGGCGGCACGCGGAAACGCCCCGGACGCTCGGGACGTCCGGGGCGTTTCGCTTACGGTCGCCACCCGACCGAATCGGGTGCGTCAGGCGGCGAGCTTGCGGGCAGCTTCGATGGCCAGCACCCGGCGAGCGGCGAGCTCGGCCCGGGCCGCGGCCTCGATCTTGGAGACCACGTGGCCGTTGGCGTCGAGGGTGTCACGGGTGGGGTCCGGCATGGCCGTCCGCCATCCGTTGTCAGCGGCGCCCTGGACGACACCGGCGATGGTGAAGGTGGGGCCGTGGCCGGCGGGGCGGGGAGCGGCGACGAGGGTGTCGGGGTTCGGGTAGGCGGTCTTCCAGGCGGCCTGGGACGCACCGGGGGTGGCGCCGGCGATGGAGAACACCGGGCTGCAGTTGGCGGGGGTCTCGGGGACGGAGCTCTTGTTCATTTCGTTCCTGCTTTCTTGGTTCGGGTGGCTGGTTGTCGAGGTCATCGTGATCCTCCGGGGGCTCCGGTTGTAGGGCCGGTGGTCATCGGCGCCTAGTGCCGAAGGCCTCAGGCCGACAGGCCGTCGGCGGCCCGAAGATGGGACCTTCGGCCCTGGATTCCGGCTCGGCGTCATCGCATGGTTGTCGGATGCAGCTCGATCGCAACGGACTCGAAGTGCTCCCACGCGCAGAATGCCTGCGCCTGCTGGCACAGAGCCGGATCGGCCGCGTCGTCGTGACCGACCGGGCGCTGCCGGCCGCTTTTCCCGTGAACTTCGCCCTCCTCGACGAGGACGTCGTCTTCCTGACCACCGCGGGCAGCAAGCTCGAAGCGGCCGAGGGCGAGGAGGTCATGGCCTTCGAGGCCGACGACATCGACCCCGTCCTCCACAGTGGCTGGAGCGTGCTCGTGCAGGGCCTGGCCAGCGTCATCTCCGACCCTGAGGAGCTGGAACTGGCCCGGGGGCTCCGGCTGGAGCCGTGGGCGCCGGGGCGGGACTTCCAGTTCGTGCGCATCCGGGCCGAGCTGGTCTCCGGCCGCCGGCTCCTGCCCAAAGCGGCCCCCAGCGTGGCCGGGCCCCCGCCCGTCACCCACATCGAACTGCTGGAGTTCGCCGGCTGCCCCTCGTGCGGCGGCCGGGAGCTGCTCCCGGTGAGCGACGGAGCGACGCGGAACTTCATCTGCAACACCTGCGCCGCGTGCTGGCACATCGAGGGCTCCACGCTTCGTCGCGTCCCGCCGGAGCACTGCCCGGGATGCCTCTTCAAGCCGATGTGCACGGCGGCCGCCGTCCGAGACGGGCTCCTCGTGGAGGTCCCCGCCTACCGGTGAGGCAGCCATGGAGAGCCTTCACGCCCGTTCCGGCCTCGAGATCATCCCCCGCAAGGAGTGCCTGCTCCTGCTGGCCGGCCAGAGGGTAGGGCGCCTGGGGTTCGTGGTGGAGGACCAGCCGATGGTGCTGCCGGTCAATTACGCGGTCCAAGGCGACCTCGTCGTGTTCCGAACGGGTGAGGGCACCAAGCTGGAGGCGGCCCACGGGGCCAAGGTGGCCTTCGAGGTCGACGACGTCGACTCCGGCACCGGAAGCGGCTGGAGCGTGGTCGTCCAGGGGGTGACCGAGGAGATTCCCGCTACTGGCAACTGGTTCGACGAGTCCCTGCGGGCCAAGGCGGGGCCGACGTGGATTCCCGGGCCCACCGACCACTACGTCCGCATCAAGCCGACGGTGATCTCGGGGCGCCGGTTGCCCGCCCTCCCGCCGGCGCCGTAACGAGGCGCCGGGCGCCGCCCCACGGCATTTGCACAGAGGGGAAGGTCCCTTCTGGCAACGAGTCAGCTCAGCTGGGGGACGGCCGAGCCCGAGGGCCGGCGTGCTGTCTCGCACAGCTCCCGGGAGGGGCAGCCCGGGCAGGTCAGGGGATCGACCCGCCGGCTCCACTCGAGCTCTGCGTGCCAGCAGCGCCCGCAGTCCCGGCACAGGAGGTTCGTCTCCCCTTCGCCGTCGACCACCGGCTCCAAGCGACCGTTCCCACACTTCGGGCACGGGCCGATCAGATTGGCGAGCCGGGCGTGGTCGTCGGTCATGCACGCATCCTCTTCCCGAACGTCACGGTCCCGGTAGGGGCGGACGTCGGTGCCCGGGAAGGACTTTCGGCCCTAGCCAGCTGGAGGGGCCGGCGGCACGGGACCTCCGTCCAGCGGCGACAGGACTTTCGGCTCTGCCGCAGGCGGAGGGCGGCGGCTCACACTTGACCCAGACCCCGGGGCCCGCAGCGGGCACCCGGCACGACAAGGAGCCACCCGATGAAGCGCAAGACCCTCGACCTACTGTTCAGCATCGGCGGCATCGGCCTCGCCGGCCTGCTGTTGGTCATCGGCGTCGTGATGTCGAGCAACGCCGATTTCTCCGAGAAGTACGTGACCGAGCAGCTCAAGGAGCAGAAGATCACCTTCAAGGCGGCCGACAAGCTGACCGACGAGGAGAAGCAGTCGCCGTGCCTGGTGGAGTACGCCGGCCAGGCCCTCACCACGGGCAAGCAGGCCGAGTGCTACGCCAACGAGTTCATCGGCCTGCACGTCAAGACCAGCGGCAAGGGCAAGACCTACGCCGAGATCGGTGACGAGCAGACCGCCCTGCGGGCCGAGATCGCCGCCGCCGGGGGCGCCGCCAACGCCCCCGAGCTGCAGAAGCAGCTGACCGACCTCACCACCACCCGGGAGACGGTCTTCAAGGGCGAGACCCTGCGAGGCATCCTGCTCACCTCCTACGGCTTCAGCGAGCTGGGCAACAAGGCCGAGCAGGCCGCCAGCGTGATCTTCCTCGGGGTGATCCTGCTGACCGCCCTCTCGATCGCCGGCTTCGTCCACGCCCTCGTCACCCCGAAGTCCAAGGGCTTCGCGGTCCCCGAGTTCAACGTGGGCACGACACGAGAGAAGGTGACCGTCTGACAGCAACCACCCACCGCTCCCACATGCATGCGCACCGAGGCCCCGCCGCCCAGCGGGGCCTCGCCGCTTTTTCTGCCGACCACCACGCGAGGAGGCGTGCCATGAAAGCAGTCGTCGTGTACGAGTCCATGTACGGCAACACCCACCGGGTGGCGGTCGCCATCGGCCGGGGCCTCGCCCCCGCCGGCGAGGTGGTCGTCGTCCCGGTCAGCGAGGCGGGGCCGGCGGTGGTGGGCGACGCCGACCTGGTCGTCGTCGGAGGCCCCACCCACGCCCACGGCATGAGCCGGCCCAGCACCCGCCAGGCCGCCGTCGACCAGGCCGAGCCTGAGAACTCCGTCGACCCGTCGGCGTCCGGCCCAGGGGTCCGGGAGTGGCTGGGCTCGATCCCGCCCATCTCCGCCTCGGCGGCGGCATTCGACACCCGGGTCGGCGTGGCCCCGCCGCTGCTCACCGGCCGGGCATCGAAGGGCATCGCCAAGCAGCTCCACCAGCACGGCTTCGGGCAGGTCGCCGAGCCCGAGAGCTTCCTCGTCGACAAGGGGAATCACCTCCAGCCCGGCGAGGAGGAACGGGCCCGGGCGTGGGGGGCCCGCCTGGCGGCGGCAGTCGCACCGCCGGGGCGCTAGCGTCGGCGCCAAGCGCGAACGCCCTCGCACGGCCCAAGCCGAGCCGTCAGGTTGACCGACCCGTCGCCGGCCACCGGCAGCGCGGCCCGCACCCCACGTCGAGCACCGCCGGCGGGGCGCCGGCTCCAGCCAGGCGAGAAAGGACCGGGCGACCGGCCGGCTCCACCGGCCGACGTAGGGCTCGTAGGCATCGCCGTCGGCCCACATCCTCAGAGGGCCTCGAAGGGGGCGGCGTAGCGGAAGGGGCCACGGAGGCCGTCGTGCCAGGTGGCCAGGGGCCGGGCCTGGAAGTGGTCGCCCCACCGGGCGTCGGGGGCGAGCACGCCGAGGGTCGACGCCGGGACGAACCCGAACTTGGGGTAGTAGTCGAGGTGGCCGAGCAGGGCAACCAGCGGGTGGTCGAGGGCGTCGGCGGCGGCGATGACGGCGTGCATCAGCGCCGAGCCCACGCCGGTGCGCTGGACGTCGGGCAGGACGCCGATGGGCCCCAACCCGACGACGGGCACCGACCCCACCGAGGCCAGGGTGCAGACGACGTGGCCGGTGACCCGACCGCCGGCGTCCTCGGCCAGGAGCGACAGCGCCGGTACCCAGCCGGCGTCGGCCCGCAGGGCGTGCACCAGGTCCGCCTCCACGGGGCCGGGAAACGCCTGCCGGTGCACGTGATCGATGGGGCCGACATCGGCGGGCGTCTCGCGTCGGACCAGCATCGGGCTCAGCAGGCTACGAGGTCGGCCGCCTCCTCCTCCAGCGTTTTGGTCGTCGTGAGGGTGCCGCCGGCCGGGCCGCAGTAGCTGCCGTGGGTCGGCGCCACATCGGCGTAGTCCCGACCGACGGCGACGGTGAGATACGACGCGCCGGCCAGACGGTCGTTGGTGGGATCGAAGGCCACGGCGACGAGCGAGGACCCGTCGCCGGCCGACGGCAGCAGCACCTCGGCCCAGGCGTGGCTGCCCCCCTCCCCCACCATGTGGCCCGAGACGTAGCGGGCCGGCAGCCCGCACAGCCGGCAGAGGGCGAGCATGACGTGGGCGTAGTCCTGGCACACGCCGGCCCCGACGGCCAGGGCCTCGGCGGCCGTGGTCCGGACGGTGGTGACGTCGTGGCGGTAGACCATGTGGGCCGCGACCCAGGCGTTGATCCGGTGGGCCAGGTCGAGGCCGGCGCCGCCGGCGTCGAGGAGAAGGCGGGCGGCGCCGTGCAGCGCCCCGTCCGGCTCGGTGAGCTCGGAGTGGGCCAGCAGCCGGAGGCGGTCCTCCGCCGGAGCGCCGGCGCCGGCGCCGGCGTGGCGCTCCACCGTCACCCGCACGACGAACTCGACGCTCACCGCCACCCGGGCGGCCCGGGCCCGCAGGGCGACGTTGCCGAACGAGTCGACCGACTCGGTGACCTCGACGCCGGCCCCCCGGACCTCGACGGAGGACTCGGTCCGCAGCTGGCCGCCGTGGCGGGCCGGCGGCAGCACCTTGAGATGGTGGTCGAGGCGGTGGATCGGCGACGGGTAGTCGTAGCGCAGCGTCTGGCGCAGCACGAGACGGTTCACCGGGTCACGCCTCGTCCGCCCAGACCTGCATGGTCTCGAGGACGGCGCCGCCGTAGGAGGTGACCATGGCGACGTCGAGGGCGTCGCGGCCCCGGCCGATAACGACCCGCCCGGTCCGGGGCACGTTGTTCCGGGGGTCGAACGTCCACCACCGGTCGCCCAGGTAGACCTCCAGCCAGGCGCAGAAGTCCATGGGCTCGTCGGGCGGGGGGACGCCGATGTCGGGCAGGTACCCGAAGACATAGCGGGCGGGGATGTTGAGGCTGCGGCAGAAGGTGACACCGAGCTGGGCGAAGTCGCGGCACACGCCCACCCTGGAGTTCCAGACGTCGACGGCGGTGGTGCTCGGCGTGCTGGCGCCGGCCTGGAACTTGACGTTCTCGTGCACCCAGTCGGAGACGGCCTGGGCCCGGGCCCAGCCGGGCTCGATGGCGCCGAACAGCTCCCAGGCCTCGTCGTACAGGAGGTCGGAGAGGCAGAACCGGCTGGGAAGCAGGTACACCAGGGTCTCGGCCGGGAGGTCCTCGATGGGGTGCTGCACGGCGCCGGCGTTCAAGGGGTCGAACTGCGACGGCACCTCCACCGTGGCGTCATAGCGGAGCAGGTTCTCGCCCTCGACCAGGCTGAGCCGGTCACAGACGTTGCCGTACATGTCGAAGTAGGTCGACACCGGCAGCGCCGGCGTGGTCGACCAGGTGTGGGACAGCAGGTAGTGCGGCCCCTCGGGCCGGGGGCGGACCTGCCAGATGGTCGGCGTCGGGGCCGGCGCCCGGTACCGGAACTCGCACCCGACTCGCACGTGCATCAGACGATCTTGCCCCGAAACGATGAACGCCGTGTATCGGCAGGGGGTCCGATCCGGTGAAGATCTGCGCCGGGGACGGGTCGAGGTGGAGGTCGATGGGGGGATTGCCGACCGGGTGAGGCATGAAGAAGGCGGTTCTTGGGGATCTGTTAGTGGCACCGATGCCGGAGCCCCGGCCACCATCCAAGGAGGAGCGGCGTGACGATCACCCTGCCCAACCCGCAGGACCTGCAAGGGCAGGTGCTCTACGACTCGACCGGGCAGGAGATCGGCCTCATCGAGGGCGTCTACCTCGACAACGAGACCCGCCGGCCGGAGTGGGCTGCGGTACGCCTCGGCCCCGACGCGCTCGCCCTTATCCCCCTGGCCGACGCCGTGCCCGCACCGGGCGGCGCCCGGGTGGAGTTCGACGTGGAGATGGTGCTCGAGGCTCCCTTCCAGCTCACCGCCCTCGACAACGAGGTCACCGAGGAGACCGAGCAGCTGCTCTACGACTACTACTTCGGCCTCGGGGACGGCTCGGGGAGCGCCGCGCCCGAGCAGGCCCGCGACGTCGGGGCCACGGTGAAGGACGAGGCGGCCGGCGTGGCCGCCTCGGCCCGAGAAGAGGCGGTCGATGTGGCGGAGACGGTGAAGGACGAGGCGGCCGACGTGGCGTCGTCCGCCAAGGCCCAGGCCGGGGAGGTGGTGGCCACCGCCCAGGAGCAGGCGGCGACGGTGGTGGAGCTGGCCAGGGAGGAGACGGCCGAGGTGGCCCAGGTGGTCTCGACCGAGGCCCGGGACATGGTCGAGACGACCGTCAGCGAGCTCGAGAGCCAGGCCGAGACCCAGCTCGAGCAGATCGCCGAGAGCCTGCACCGGCTGGCCGGCCAGGCGCTGGCCCTGGCCCGGGGCAACGCGGAGCAGGCCGGCCCCCTGGGCGACCTCGTCGGCAGGGCCGGCGAGGAGCTGCAGACGGTGGCCGCCGGCATCGAGGAGCGGGGTTCGGCCGGAGTGCTGCAGGACGCCCAACGGGCCGTCCGCCAGCGGCCTCGCGCCGCCATCATCGGCACCGCGGCCGCGGTCGTCGCCGGCGCCCGGCTCATGGGCACGCCGGCCGGCGATCGGCTGAAGGAGTACGTGGGCCCGCTGAAGGAGCAGGCCATCGAGGCGGGCCGGAACGTGGCCGAGGAGCTGAAGCCGATCGCCCAGCAGCGGGCCGAGCGGGTCAAGGAGGTCGCCACCCAGGCCGCCGATCAGGTCAAGCAGGACGCCCAGGGCACCGTCGAGGACGTGAAGGGCACGACCAAGCGGTCGACCCGGGCGGTCAAGGGGACGGCCAAGCGGTCGACGGCCACGGTGAAGGGCACGGCCAAGAACTCGGGCGCCACCGTGAAGAGAACGGCCAAGCGCACCTCCCGGGCGGCCGCGCCGGTCGCCTGAGCCATGGCGGGTCGTCTGACGAGGCTGGCGCCGGCGCTGCTCACGGCCGTAGCCGGCGCGGTCGCGGTCCGCCGCAGCCAGCGGCGCTGGGACCCCATCCCCGCGACCAGCACGCCGGTCGACACCGCGTCGCGGGCGGTGCCGGCCGGGCCTGACACCGCCGTGGCCCCGCCGGCCCCGCCGGCCCCACCCGGGGTCGACGCCGGCCCCGCGCCCAAGGAGGAGGAGCCGATCCCGACCCAAACCGGGAAGGAGCCGGGGCCGAGCTCACCGCTGGAGCTGCCCCCGCCGGACTGGAAGGCCAGCGTCAAGCGGGCCATCGCCGAGTTCAAAGAGGACAGGGGCACCCTCACTGCCGCCGGCATGGCCTTCTACTGGTTCCTGTCGATCTTCCCGCTCCTGGTCGCCGGCGTGGGGATGCTGAGCCTCGTCCGCGTCAGTGACGACGCCATCGCCAAGATCACAGAGTCGGTCACCGAGGCCCTCCCGGGCGGCGCCGGCCAGATTCTCAGCGACGCGGTGAACAACGCCACCCGGCAGTCCGACGGTGCGGTGCTCGCCGTCCTCTTCGGTCTGCTCATCGCCTTGTGGAGCGCGTCGGCCGGCTGCGTCGGCATGCAGATGGGCCTCGACGTGGCCTACGACGTGCGCGACAACCGGAAGTTCATCAAGAAGCGCCTGGTCGCCTTCCAGCTCATGCTGGCCGTCTTGGTCCTGGGGGGGACGGCCACCGCCCTCATCGTCTTCGGCGCCCCACTCGGCAACGCCCTGCGCGACAACCTGCCCTTCGGCGGAGCATTCGTCGTGCTGTGGACCGTGATCCGCTGGGCCGGCGGCCTCCTGGCTCTCACCGGCCTCTTCGCCACCATCTACTACCTGTCTCCCAACCGGGACACGCCCCGGTGGGTGTGGGTGAGCCCCGGTGGGATCCTCGCCGCCGCCATCTGGCTCATCGCATCCCTGGGGTTCTCGATCTACGTGGCGAGCTTCGCCGACTATGCCGAGACCTACGGCGCCCTGGCCGGCGTGGCCGTCCTGCTGTTCTGGCTGTACCTGACCGCCCTGGCCGTGGTCCTCGGCGGCGAGCTGAACGCGGAGCTGGAGCGCCAGAGCGCGGGCCGCAAGGGCCAGGTGCCTGCCCAGCGCCAGTAACGAGTCCGCTACCGGAAGTCCTCGGGATCGGCGTCCTCGCCGGCCTCGGTGACCTCCATGTACCGCCAGCAATCGGGCTGTGACCCGTCCACGTCGGTGAACCCGTACTCCCGGGCCAGCGTGCCGGCGTCGACCGACTGCTGGTGCCAGCGGTGGCGGCCGGCGTCCGAGGCCAGCGCCACGACGGCCCGACCGACGTACCGGGGGGTCTCCGAGACGGCGAACCCCGGCGGCGCCGTCGTCGACTCCCGCCAGTTCTCCTCGGTCACGCCGAAGATCTCCAGCATCATCTCCGAGCGCAGCCACCCGGGGGTGACCGCCACCGCCGTGGCCCCATGCGGTTCGAGCTCGTGGCCGAGGGAGTAGGCCAGCCGGTTCACCGACACCTTGGCCAGGTCGTAGTGGGCGTTCAGCCGGTAGTGCGAGGCGTTGTAGTTCGCAGTGCCGTCGGTGACCTCGACATGCAGCCCTCCCGGCCGATCGATGAGGAGGGGCAGCAGGTGGTGGGCGGTGATGAGGTGGGTGTCGACTGCCAGGCGGAGGATGCGCAGCCCGTTGGCCAGGTCGTGCTCCCAGACCGGCGTGTCCCACTCCGTCAGTAGCTCGCCGCCCCAGATGTCGTTGACGAGCACGTCGACGTGGCCGAAGCGCTCCCTGATCCGCGCCGCCAGGCCCGCCACCTGGTCCGAGTCGAGGTGGTCGACGACCTCGGCCACGCCGGTGCCGCCCAGGCTGGTGACCAGCTCCGCCGTCTCCTCGATCGTCTCCGTGCGGTCGTAGTCGGACCGGGGCGAGCCGCTCGTTCGCGACGTGCGGCCGGTGCAGACGACCGTCGCGCCGGCCTCCCCCAGGGCGGCGGCGATGCCGCGGCCCGCCCCCCGGGTGGCACCGGCGACGACCGCCACCCGGCCTCGCAGGGCCTCGGGATCGGGGGTCCGGTTCACGAAGGGCAACGGTACGCTCCCGGGGTGAACCGCCAGCCGGATTTAGCCAGGACCTGAAACAGCCCGCTCGGTCAACAGCATCCAGTCCTCCACCCCGGGGCCGCGGGAGACCAGGCGCAGGTCGGCGCGCGACGGGGGGAACCGCGCCTCGATGCGGGTGACGTTGTCGTCGGGGTCGACGAGCAGGTAGAGGCACGGATGACCCCAGTTGGCCCGGGGTTCCAGGTCGACGAAGACGAGGTGACTGGGGACGTCCACCGCGATGCGCTCGCGGCCGGCAAAGAGGTCCTCCCCGTCGCCGACGACCCCGGCGGTGACGTACACCGCGGACGACGCGCTCTCTTCGTCGGTGAGACCGGCGACGGCGACCTCCGCGGCTCGGGAAGAGGTCATCGGGCCGCCCTCCGCCTCCATCCTTGATCGTTCTAGGACGCCGGAGCCGCAGAGGCAAGCGATTGTTCAAGCCGCCGTCAAGTGGGCTTCAAGCGGCCACCGCCAGCATGCAGGGCGAGAGGACGGACCGCCCGGACGTCCGCAACGAAGAAGGAGCCAGACATGACCCTGCCCCTGAAGACGCGCGCCATCATCCGCTCCCGTTCCGCGTTCGCCGCCGCCGGCGCCGCGTTCGCCGTCGCCGTGGTGGGCACCACGACCGCCTTCGCCCACCACGACGCCAACGTGATCCACGCCTGCCAGCGCACCCAGACCGGCGCCATCCGGCTGGTGGCGTCGCCGGCGGACTGTCAGTCCACCGAGACCCCCGTCGAGTGGAACAAGCAGGGGCCGACCGGGGCCATGGGGCCCATGGGGC
>Ga0247713_1000039_pt1 | contig 90514 bp, 82 predicted proteins | sample 21E_NmetaG_FD_189936 | JGI IMG/M metagenome (GOLD analysis project Ga0247713, IMG submission 189936) | Soil microbial communities from hillslope of Landscape Evolution Observatory, University of Arizona, Oracle, AZ, United States - 2-1-E_N | ecosystem: Engineered > Artificial ecosystem >... | reverse complement strand
AGCTAGCCGCCGACGGGCCGGGGCGCCAGGAGGTCCCATCCGTCCACGACGTGGACGATCCGGTCGTCCTCTGCGAAGGCCGTCTGCGCCCGGCCCTCGTGCGTGAACGTGATCTCCTGCATCCCCGACTCGTCGACGTCGACGCCGTAGACCCGGTCGACCTCGACGTCGCATCGCTCGAGCAGGCGGTGCGCGCGTTGCTCGTCTGAGCCCGGCTGGTAGCTGGACATGCGCGCGAGGGTACCCGCGCATGCGGACGGCGGCGCCGGGCGACCGTCAGACGAGGTCGAAGCGCCGCAGCCGCGCGCCGGCGGCCGCGAAGAAGAGCGCGATCCAGCCCAGCATGACGAGCACCGCGACGCCCGCCGACAGGCGGTCGATCGTGCCGCCGAGCGCGTCGACCTGGACGATGCCGCTCGGCGCCCCCTGCGTCGGCGCGAAGCGCGCGACCTCGGGGACGAGCGCGAACAGCGTCGGCTCGAGCACGAACGAGACCGCGAGCGTGCCGACGATCGCCACGACCTGGTTGCGGATCAGCCCGCCGATCCCGACGCCGAGCGCGCCGAGCAGCGCGGCGACGACGAGGTTGCGCCACAGGATGTCGACGAGCTTGGCGGCATCGGGGGTGACCTCGCCGCGGATCGACAGGATGACGGTCCCGACGAGCATGATCGTCACCGTCACGATGAGCGACAGCAGCGCGCCCGCGGCCGCGTAGGAGAGCACCTTGGCGCCGAGCAGGCGCAGCCGCCACGGCGCCGCGAGCACCGTGCCGGTGATCGTGCGATGGCGCCACTCGCCCGCCATCCCCATGATGCCGAGCAGCAGGATGAACAGGCCCGTGAAGTCGGCCGCGAAGAGGCTGTTGACGTCGCTCCGGGTCAGCGTGTCGCTGAGCGCCGACGTGAGCCCCACGACGAGCAGCGAGAGCGCCAGCGCGGCGCCGACGAGCGCCGCGAACGTCCGCGTCGTGCGCAGCTTCAGCAGCTCGGCTTCCAGCAGCACGCTCATCGGGTCTCGCCGCCGGTCAGCTCGAAGAACGCCTGCTCGAGCGAGCGCGAGCGCGCCGTCAGGCGCGTGAGGTACACGCGCTCGTCGCCGGCGACGACGCCCACCTGCTCGGGCGTGGCGCCGAGCACGAGCAGGCCGTCGCCGTCGCGCTGCACGGCGTGGCCGCGCGCGGCCAGGGCGCGTGCGAGGCGGGCGTCGTCCTGCGATCGCACCTCCGTCGTGGGCGACCCGCCGCCGCCGAGCACCTCCTGCAGCGTCCCGCGCCCGCGCAATTCGCCGCGCGCGATGACGACGACGTCGTCGACGGACTGCGCGACCTCGGCGAGCAGGTGGCTGGAGACAAGCACGGCGTGGCCGCGCGCGGCGTGCCTGCGCACGAGCGCGCGCATCCAAGCGATGCCCGGCGGGTCGAGGCCGTTCGTCGGCTCGTCGAGGATGAGCACGGCGGGGTCGCCGAGCAGCGCGGTCGCGATCGCCAGGCGCTGTCGCATGCCCATCGAGTAGCCCTTCACGCGCCGGTCGGCGGCGCCGGAGAGGTCGACCTCGTCGAGCACCGCATCGACGCGCTCGGGCGGATGGCATCCCAGCACGGCGGCCACGCGCAGGTGGTTGCGCGCGGTCCGGCCGGGATGGAAGGAGGCGTCCTCGAGCACGGCGCCGACGTGGGCGCTCGGCCGCTCGAGCTCCTCGTAACGGCGGCCGTCGAACGTCGCCGTGCCGGCCGTCGGGCGCACGAGCCCGAGCAGCGCCCGCAGCGTGGTGCTCTTGCCGGCGCCGTTGGGGCCGAGAAATCCGGTCACGCGGCCGGGCCGTACGTCGAACGTCAGCTGCTTGACGGCCTGCACGTGGCCGAAGCGCTTGGACAGCTCGCGAACCTCGACGGGGGCCATGCGCGCGGATGATGGCGGACGCACGCAGCGCGGGAGCGCGCTCAGAGCATGAGACAGGGGTTGAACGGCACGTAGCGGTCCAGCCGCGCCCACGGCGCGTCGGCCAGGAACAGGCAGTAGAACGGGTCGATCCGCATGCCGCGGTGCGCGAGCAGCCAGTCGATCGCCGTCGTGGCGGCGAGCGGCACGGTGAGGTCCAGGCGCTCGAGCCCCGCCGCATGGGCGGCGGCCTCGACGTGCGCGAGCGCCGCCGGCAGGTCGGCGGGGTCACGTGCGGCGACGGGACCCGCGAAGCCGTGCTCGTTGTGGGCGAACGCGTAGCCGACGTCGCGCCGGCCGCGGCGCAGCAGCACGGCAGGGCGGTCGGCGAGCATGAACGACAGGTCCTCTCGCCGGCCGTGGCCGAGCAGCTCGCGCTCGATCGCGAGCACGCCGTCGAGCGTCGCGGGCACGGCCTCGTAGCCGGCCGGCAGCGCGACGTCGCGCGGCGGCCCGGCGATGCCGACGCCGGTCGTCTGGTGCGCCACGCCGAAGCGCAGGTACAGGCCGACCGCCGGCGCGTCGACCGTCGCGATGATCGCGCGGTGCGTCGCCGACGGCTCGGCGAACGCGCGCTGCAGCAGCGCCCGGCCGACGCCGGAGACTCGCGCGCCGGGCGCCACGAAGAACTCGGTCAGCTCGACGACGTCCGCGCGCCGCGTGCTGCGCGCGTAGCCGACGAGACGCCCGTCGCCGTCCTCGGCGACCCACCACTGCGCGCAGGTCGCCGCGAGATGGTCGAACAGCGAGACGTACGCCGGCCACAGCGTCGCCGGGTCGGGGTCGGGAGCGTCGGCGGGCAGGTAGCCGATCCGGCGCATGAGGTCGCGCAACGAGCGCCGGAAGACGGCGAAGCACGCGGTCGAGTCGGCGCTCGTGCCGCGGCGGATGACGGCGGGCGCGTTCACGGCCGCCATGCTGGCACGCGCGGGCCGGCCGGGCGGTATGACAGCCGCCGCAGCGGGTACGGCGGGGTCATGGACGACGCGCCCGCGAAGCACCTCCTGCGAACGCCACGGCCCGGGACTCGACGCGCATGACCGCGCGCCGCCCGAGAGCCCACGCGCTGAGCGAGCGGATCGGCTCGCTGTCGGCGCTCGACGGACCCGCCGCCGCGATCTCCAAGCAGGTCCGCGGCGCGATCGGGCCGGGCCCGGTGAAGGACGCGCTCAGCGGCACGTGGCTCGGCCACGCGCTACACCCGCTGCTGACCGACATCCCGATCGGCACGTGGGTCAGCTCGCTGCTGCTCGACGCGTTCGGCGGTCGCGAGAGCCGCGACGCCTCGCGGCGGCTCATCGGCGCGGGGATCATCGCGTCGGTGCCGACGGCGATCACCGGCATGACGGAGTACGCCGACAGCGAGCCGGGGCACGACGCGGTGCGTCGCATCGGCGCGCTGCACGCCGTCGCGAACGTCGCCGCGCTGTCGCTCTACGGCGCGTCGTTCGCCGCGCGCAGGCGCGGCGCCCACGCGACCGGCGTGATGTTCGGCGCGGCCGGCGCGAGCGCGCTCATGGCCGGCGGCTGGCTGGGCAGCGACCTGGCGTACGCGCGCGGCGTCGGCGTCGACGAGACGACGTTCGAGGAGGGCCCGAGCGAGTGGACGCCCGTGCTCGACGCCAGCATGCTCGTCGACGGCCGGGCGACGGTCGCGACCGTCGCCGACGTCGACGTCATGCTCCTGCGCCGCAACGGCACGATCCACGCGCTGGCCAACCGCTGCAGCCACCGCGGCGGCCCGTTGCACGAGGGCGACATCGTCGACGGCTGCGTCCAGTGCCCATGGCACGGCAGCCGCTTCCGGCTCGACGACGGATCGGTCGAGCGCGGCCCCACCGCCTATCCGCAGCCGCTCTTCGAGGCGCGCGAGCAGGACGGGCGCATCGAGGTCCGCGCGGCGAGCTGAGCGGGGCCGCGCGAACGAAGCGATCCTGCACGGCTCCGACGACACGGCCGCCGGCGCGGCCGGCCGGCCTCAGCCCATCAGCTCCGCGAGCGTCCTGCCGCTGAGGACGGACTCCGGCCGCTCGACGGCGATGTCCGAGCCGGGTCGTGCCTGCTCGTCGCGGCGCTTGATGAGCAGCCATTGCGGCTTGGTGCCCGGTCGCGTGCGCTGCAGCGCGAAGCCGCCGCGCAGCTTGTCGCCGTGCAGCACGAACACGGCGTGACCGCGCTCGAGCGCCTGCGGCCAGCCGACGCGTCCTCCCTGCTCGTACGTGCCGCGGTCCCACACGATCACGGCGCCGTCGCCGAGCGTGCCCTCGAACTCGTTGTGGTCCAGGCCGTGGTCTTCGACCTCGACGGCCAGGCGCTTGGCGCCGGGATCGAGCGACGGGCCCTTGGGAACCGCCCACGACCGCATGACGCCGTCGACCTGCAGGCGCAGGTCGTAGTGGTGAGCGGTCGCCTGGTGCTCCTGGACGACGAACACCCCGGCGCTCACGCCGCGGATCGCGAACTGCTCGTGCCCCTCGACGCGGGCGACCGCGCTCTCGACGGCGTCACCTAGCGAGGCGATCAGCGCCTGCACCGCGTCGGGCGGGCCCTCCGCATGGATCTCTCCCGTCGGGCGCACCCAGCCCATGACGCCCAGCCTACGGGCCGTGGCCGCGACGGCCTCGGCGTCGATGCGGCCGCCGGCGGCCGCGCGCAGCGCCCGGTCGCGAGCGGGTGGTGGCGGTGACGCCATCGGCCGAGCGTAGCCGCGGGCGGCCGGCCGCGCCGGCGAGCGGCGGCACCGCAGCGCGTATCCGCAGCGCCGAAACGTATCGTCTGCGTCATGGGCTGGGGGTCCACGACCGCGCCGCTGCGCCGGGAGCTTGCGGCAGCGCTTCCCGAGCGTCCCTTCGAGCTGCACCTGTGGGACGGCACCGCGCTGCCGGCGACGGCCGGCGACGGCGCCGGTCCGGTGTTCGCTGCGCGCTCGCCGGCGGCCGTCGCGCATGTGCTGCGCGCGCCCGGGCAGCTCGGGCTCAGCCGCGCGTACGTCTCGGGCGAGCTCGCGGTCGACGACCTCGACGCGCTGATGGCGCTGCTGCGCGACTGGACGCCGCCGCCGCTGGACGGCCGCACGAAGCGCAGCCTGCTGCTCGCGGCCGCCCGGGCGGCGGGGCTCATGCGCCCGCCGCCGCTGCCGCGCTCCGAGCTGCGGCCGCGCGGCCGGCGCCACAGCGCCGAGCGCGACGCTCGCGCGGTGCGCCACCACTACGACGTCTCCAACGACTTCTTCCGGCTGTTCCTCGGCGAGTCGATGACCTACAGCTGCGCCGTCTTCGCCGACCCCTCGAGCGACGAGGAGACGCTGGTTGCCGCGCAGGAGCGCAAGCTCGAGCTCGTCTGCACGAAGCTCGCACTGCAGCCGGGCGAGCGTCTCCTCGACGTCGGCTGCGGCTGGGGCAGCTTCCCGCTGCACGCGGCCACCCACCACGGCGTCTCGGTCGTCGGCATCACGCTGTCCGAGCCGCAGGCCCGGCTCGCGCGCGAGCGCGCCGCCGCCGCGGGGCTCGACGACCGCGTCGAGATACGCGTCGCCGACTACCGCGATCTGCGCGACGAGCGCTTCGACGCGATCGCCAGCATCGGGATGGTCGAGCACGTGGGCGCGCGCAACATCGACGCGTACGCGCAGCGGCTGGCCGGGCTGCTGGAGCCGGGCGGGCGGCTGCTCAACCACGGCATCGCGCGGCTGCGCCACGGCGAGCCCGAGGCCGGCGCCTTCTCGGAGCGTTTCGTCTTCCCCGACGCCGCGCCGCTGCATCTGTCGCGGATTCTGCTGGCACTCGAGCGGGCCGGCTTGGAGACCGAGCACGTCGAGGGCTTCCGCGAGCACTACGCGCGCACGCTGACGCACTGGGTCGCGAACCTCGACGCCCACGCCGACGAGGCCGAGCGGCTCGCCGGCCCCGAGCGCATGCGGGTCTGGCGGCTGTACCTGCGCGCCGCACGCAGCGGGTTCCAGACGGGCTTCACGTCGATCTACCAGGTGCGCTGCCGGCGCGCGTGAGCGCCGCCGCAATGCTCAGCCCGCGAGCGGACCGGCGGGCGCGGGCGCGGGCACGATCGCGACGTGGCGCTGGCCGCCCGCCAGCGGCCTGCGCCACGGCCCGTCGCCCTCCAGCTCGCCGCCGCGGTCGAGCAGCAGCGCCGCGAGCAGCCGCGCGTCGTCGAGCGGCTGCGCCGGCGACCGGTAGGTGCGCGCGGGGCGCCCGGTCAGCGGTCCGCTGACGCGGTCCTCGACGACGACGAGGTACAGCGGCCCGAGCGTGAGCTCGAGCTGCTCCCCGCCGTCCATCGCGGCGGTCAGGCGGCGGCGGCGGTGTCGCTCGCCTGCGCGCCGGCGAGCTTCTGGCGCTGGCGCTCGGGCGAGATGCGCACGACGTTCCAGGCCAGCCCGAGGCGCTCGAGCAGCCGGATGAACATCGCCGAGATGTCGATCTCCCAGCGGCCCAGCCCCTGCCGCGCCGAGCGCGGGAAGGCGTGGTGATTGTGGTGCCAGGACTCGCCGAACGTCGGCAGCGCGAGCCATGCCACGTTCGTCGACTTGTCGTCGACGTCGAAGCGCCGGCGGCCGAAGAAGTGGCACACCGAGTTGATCGACCACGTGACGTGGTGGATGAAGAAGATCCGCACGAAGCCCGCCCACAGCAGCGTCCACAGCGCGGCGGTCAGCGAGAAGCCGTGCAGGACGAAGCCGAGCACGAACGGGATGAGCAGGCTGAGCGCGACGAAGAGCAGGAAGTTGCGGCTGATCCAGCGCATGCCCCTGTCCTCGCAGAGGTCGGGCGCGTACTTGCGGAACTCGGCGCTGCCCTGCGTCTTCAGCAGCCAGCCGGTGTGGGCATGCCACAGGCCCTTCAGGCCGGAGCCCTGGCCCACGTGCGGGCTGTGGGGATCGCCCTCCTCGTCGGTGTGGGCGTGGTGCAGCCGATGGTCGGCGACCCACGCGATCGGCGGGCCCTGCACGGCCATCGAGCCGGCGATCGCGAACGCGTACTCGACGGGCTTGCTCGTCTGAAAGGCCCGGTGGGTGAGCAGGCGGTGATAGCCCACGGTGATGCCGAGCCCCGTGACGAGGTACATGAAGACCATGATCGACAGGTCGATGACGCCGACGGCCTTGTCCCACAGCAGGACGACCGCGACGACGAACGCGATGAAGGGCACCACGACGGCCCCGAGATTGACGTAGCGCTGAACCTTTGGCATGGGTTTGAGGCTAATGGCGGACCACGCGGGCTTCTTGTCGAATCTCTGCGGTCAGGCGGACCGAAAACTGTAGGTTCTACGCAAATGGAGGGGATACCACCCAGTGTCGCGGACGTCCTGCGCCCCGTCCTGCCCGAGCTCGCCGCCGAGATCATCAGGGCGATCGGCGAGCAGGTGCCCGACTACTCGCGGCCGCTCGAGGGCCGCCTCGGGGTCACGCTGCGCTACGGCACGGAGCGCTCCCTGCGCCGCTTCGTGGACTCCATCGAGCACCCGGCCGGCGTCTCGGACGGCGACCGGCGCATCTACGTCGAGCTCGGCCGCCTGGAGATGCGCGAGGGCCGGACGCTCAACGCGCTGCTCGCGGCCTACCGCGTCGGCGCGCAGATCGCCTGGCGTCGCTTCGTCGAGGCGGGCGTGCGCGCGCGGCTCGAGCCCTCGACGCTCTACCGCCTCGGAGAGGCGATCTTCGCCTACATCGACGAGATCTCCGGCGAGTCGATCGCCGGCTACGCCGACGAGCAGTCGGCCGCCGCCGGCGAGCGCCAGCGCCGGCGCGCGCAGCTCGTGCAGCTGCTCGCCGGCGACCCGCCGGCCGCGCCCGAGGTACTGCGCGCGGCCGCGCTGCGGGCGTCCTGGGCGCCGCCCGCACGGCTCGCGGCGCTCGTCGTCGTCGGGATCGACGCCGATCGCCTCGCCGGCCGGCTCGGCCCCGGCTCCCTCGCTGCGGCGCTGGAGACCGTCGACGGCGCGCCGTCCGACGGCCGGCTCGCGCGCGTGCTCGCGTTCGTCCCCGACCCCGACGGCCCCGGGCGGCGGGCGCAGGTCGAGCAGGCCGTCGGCGGGCGCGAGGCGGCGCTGGGGCCGACGGTGGCCGCCTCGTCGGCGGCGCGCAGCGCCGAGCTCGCGCGGCGGGCGCTCGAGCTGAGGACCGCCGGGGCGCTGCCGGGCGAGGGCCTCGTGATCGCCGCCGAGCACACGGCTGAGCTGCTGCTGCACGCCGACACGCGGCTGGCGGGGGAGCTCGCCGCGGAGCGCCTCGCGCCGCTGGACGCACTGCGGCCGGCGGCGCGCGAGCGGCTGCTCGCGACCCTGCGCGCGTGGCTGGATCGCCACGGCCGCATCGACGAGACGGCGCGCGCGCTCGACGTCCACCCGCAGACCGTCCGCTACCGCCTCGGCCAGCTGCGCGACGCGTTCGGGCCCGCGCTCGACGACGCCGAGGCGCGCTTCGAGCTGGCGCTCGCGCTGCGCGTGCACGGCGCGGGCGACGGCGGCCGCCCGACTGCGGCCTAGTCGTCCGCCGAGCGCGGCCACCGGACGCCGCCGACGGAGCGCGAAGGCGTCCGCCAGCATCGGCGTCCTGCGGCGTCAGCCGCCGGATGAGCCGTCGCGGGTCGCGGCCGTGCGCGTGTCAGCCGCGCTTGACGAGGCGCCCGACCGCGGCCATCAGCTCGTCGGTGCGGTCGGCTCGCAGCTCGCCCTCGGCCGGCAGCACGCAGCTGCGCGCGTGCTCGTCGAGGAGGCCGAGCGCGACCTTGTCGAGCGCGGCCTGGGCGGCCGAGATCTGGGTCAGGACGTCGATGCAGTAGCGGTCGTCGTCGACCATGCGCTGGATGCCGCGGATCTGGCCCTCGATGCGGCGCAGACGTGCGATGAGCTGATCCTTGCTGGCGGTGTAGCCCCGCACGGGTGCGGATTGCGATTGGTTGTCGGTGGCGGGCATGGCGTGCATCATAGCGTACCCAGAGGGGGTATAGTTCAAGCGGAGCGCCGTCCGAGCACCCGACCCGGGCCTCCTGATGACCCTTCCCAAGCGCACATACACCGTAGAAGGCATGACGTGCGGCCACTGCCGCAACGCCGTCATGCAGGAGGTCCTGCAGGTCCCCGGCGTCCGCGCGGTCGACGTCGACCTCGAGCACAAGCGGCTCGTCGTCGCCGGCGACGGGTTCGACGACGCCGCGATCCGCGCGGCGGTGGACGAGGCGGGGTACGCGCTGGCGTCGTGAGCGCGCCGGTCCACGTCACCGCCCCTGCCGACGAGCGCGACGCGGGCCCGCCCGCCGCCGAGCGCAACGAGCAGCTCGATCTGCCGATCAGCGGGATGACGTGCGCGTCGTGCGCCGCACGCGTCGAGAAGCGCCTCAACCGCCTCGACGGCGTGAAGGCGTCGGTGAACTACGCGACCGAGCGCGCATCGGTGACGTTCGCGCCCGACGTCGTCACGCCCGACGACCTCGTCGCCGCGGTCGAGCAGGCCGGCTACGCCGCGATCCTGCCGGCGGACGAGCGGCGCGCGCACGAGCATCCGCACGACCCGGTCGCCGACCTGCGCCGCCGGCTCGTCTTCTCGGCACTCGCCTCCCTGCCGCTCGTCGCGCTCGCGATGGTCCCGGCGCTGCAGTTCGACCACTGGCAGTGGATCTCGATGCAGCTCGCCACGCCGGTGCTCGTCTGGGCCGCGTGGCCGTTTCATCGCGCGGCGTGGACGAACCTGCGCCATGGCACCGCGACGATGGACACGCTGATCTCGCTGGGCACGACCGCCGCCTGGACGTGGTCGGTCGTGTCGCTGCTGTTCCTCGGCGCAGGCGCGCCCGGGCTGCACCACGAGCTGACGCTCGTGCCCGAGCGCGGCGGCCCGATCGGCGACGTCTACTTCGAGGTCGTCGGCGTGGTCGTCACGTTCCTGCTCGCCGGGCGCCTGTTCGAGGCGCGCGCCAAGCGCCGCGCGGGCGATGCGCTGCGCGCGCTGCTCGAGCTCGGCGCCAAGGGCGTCTCCGTGCTCGACGCCGACGGGACCGAGCGACGCATCGCGGTCGACGAGCTGCGCGTCGGCGACCGCTTCGTCGTGCGGCCGGGCGAGAAGATCGCCACGGACGGCGTGGTGATCGACGGCGCGTCGGCGATCGACCGCTCGCTGCTGACCGGCGAGAGCGTGCCCGCCGAGGTCGAGCCCGGCGATCCGGTGACGGGCGCGACCGTCAACGTCGGCGGCGGGCGGCTGACGGTGCGCGCGACGCGCGTGGGCGCCGACACCGCGTTGGCGCAGATCGGGCGGCTGGTCACCGAGGCGCAGTCGGGCAAGGCGCCCGTTCAGCGCCTCGCCGACCGCGTCGCGGCGGTGTTCGTGCCGGTCGTGCTGGGGATCTGCGTCGCGGCGCTCGGCTTCTGGATCGCGGCCGGCGACACCGGGCTGGCCGTCGCCGCCGCCGTCTCCGTGCTGATCATCGCGTGCCCCTGCGCGCTCGGCCTCGCCACGCCGACGGCGCTGCTCGTCGGCACGGGACGCGGCGCGCAGCTCGGCGTCCTCATCCGCGGCCCCGAGGTCCTCGAGTCGACGCGCCGCGTCGACACGGTCGTCGTCGACAAGACCGGCACGGTGACGTCCGGGCGCATGGCGCTGCACGCGGTCCACGTCGCCGACGGCGTCGACGAGGCCGAGGCGCTGTCGCTCGTCGGCGCGCTCGAGGACGCCTCCGAGCACCCGATCGGACGGGCGATCGCGGACGCCGCGCGCGAGCGCGGCGCCGAGCCGCTGCCGGTCGAGAGCTTCCGCAGCCACCCGGGCCTCGGCGTCGAGGGGACGGTCGCGGGCCGCGCGATCGTCGCCGGGCGCCCGGCGCTGCTGCAGGGCGCCGATCGCTCGCTCGCGCTGCCGCCGGCGCTCGAGCGGGCGCGCGCGGCGGCCGAGGCGGACGGCCGCACGGCGATCGCCGCAGGCTGGGACGGGGCCGCGCGGGCGCTGTTCGTCGTCGCCGACAGCGTCAAGCCGACGTCGAGCGAGGCCGTGCGCCGGCTGCGCGAGCTGGGCCTGCGGACGGTCCTGCTGACCGGCGACAACGAGGCCACGGCGCGCGCCGTCGCCGACGAGGTCGGCGTCGACGACGTCATCGCCGAGGTGCTGCCCGCCGACAAGGCCGGCGTCGTTCGCCGGCTGCAGGAGTCCGGCCGAGTCGTGGCGATGATCGGCGACGGCGTCAACGACGCGCCCGCGCTCGCGCAGGCGGACCTCGGGCTGGCGATCGGCACGGGCACCGACGTGGCGATCGAGGCCTCGGACCTGACGCTCGTCTCCGGCGACCTGCGCCTCGCCGCCGACGCGCTGCGGCTGTCGCGGCGCACGCTGACGACGATCAAGGGCAACCTCTTCTGGGCGTTCGCCTACAACGTCGCGGCGCTGCCGCTCGCCGCCGCGGGACTGCTGAACCCGATGATCGCCGGCGCGGCGATGGCCGCCTCGAGCCTGTTCGTGGTCGGCAACTCGCTGCGGCTGCGCGGCTTCCGGCCGCAGCGCGACGAGTCCGCGCAGCCCGCGGCATGAGCGCCCTCCTGGCCGGGTACGGCCCGCTGCAGGGCCTGGTCTCCAGCCCGACGCGGGTGGCGGGACCGGCGAATCTCACCGAAAGGCGCGCATGCACCGTACGAACGTCCAACGCCTCCTCCTCGCCGGCGCACTCGCCGTCGGCCTCGCGCTGACGCTGCACGCGTCCGCCGGCGCCCAGGTGCCGCAGCCCTGCCCGAACGGGCCGCTGGTGCCGATCGTCGGCACGCCCGGCGACGACGTGCTCAACGGCACGCCGAATCCCGACTTCATCGTGGCCGGGGCCGGCGACGACCTCGTCAACGCGCTGCAGGGCGACGACTGCGTCCGCGGAGGCGACGGCTTCGACGAGATCCAGGGCGGCGCCGGACGCGACACGATCTTCGGCGAGGACGGGCCGGACGACCTCACCGGCGGCGCGGACGGCGACCGGATCCTCGGCGGCGACGGCTTCGACTTCATCGCCGGTGCGCTCGGCGACGACCGGCTCGACGGCGAGGGCGGGCCCGACGACATGAACGGCGGCCGCGGCGACGACCGGCTCGACGGCGGAGCCGACATCGACTTCCTCGAGGGAGGGCTCGGCAGGGACCAGCTCAACGGCGGCAGCGGCAGCGACCGGCTGTCGGGCGGCGACGATCGCGACGTCCTGCGCGGCGGCAGCGGCAACGACCGGCTGTCGGGCGGCCTGGACGGCGATCGCCTGATCGGCGGCTCCGGCAACGACCTGATCGACGGTGGCGATGGCCGCAACAGGTACTCCGGCGGTCCCGGCCGCGATGTGATCGACGCGGCGAACGGCAGCATCGAGACGGTCGACTGCGGAGCGGGCCGCGACGTCGTGCGCGCCGACCGCGGCGACAGGCTGCGCGGCTGCGAGCGGGTCTTCCGCCTGACGCTCGTGCGCCGCTAGCGCCAGACGGCGACGCCAGCGGGAGCGGCCGGCAGCGCCGGCCGCTCCCCGCCGTCAGCCCTGCTGGCGGCCGAGCGTCTCGGCCCGCGTGACGGCGATCTCGGTCACGCGGGCGCCGGTCCACGCGGCCTCGAGCGTCGCGAGCTGGCGCTCGAGGTCGGCCATGTACTCCTCGTCGGCGTCGAGGCCGATCGAGCAGGCGAGCTCGCGCTCGATGCGCAGCAGCGCCAGGCGCTCGCGGACCTCGGCGGGATCGGAGTAGCTCATCGTGGTGCGGGGTTGCTCGCTGTCCTCCGCGCGTAAACGCGCAACCGCGCAGCGAGGGCGCGTCATCGGCATACTGCGAGGCGCGTGCGCCGTCGTCTCATGCTCATCGCGGGCTCGACCGTCCTGCTCGCCGTCATCGCCGTCGCGGCGCTCGCGTCCGGCGGCGGCCCCGGCGGCGCACAGGCCGGCAGTGACGGCGCCGTCGCCGCCGACGGCGCGAGCGCCGCCGATCGCGTCGTCGACGCGCTGCCGACGCGCAGGACGCGCCCGCAGGCCGTCGAGCCCGTCGCCGGCGAGACGGCGGCGTCGGCCGCCCTGCCGTCCGAGGAGCCGGGCGATCAGAGCGCCGACCAGCCGGTCGTCGGCGGAGCGTCCGCGCCCCTCCCGCGCGGCTCGAAGCAGGGCCGCGGCGGACCCAGCGACGACAAGGCGATCAGCGGCGCCCAGGTGCTGAGGAACGGCATCGCGCTGCCGCCGATCGAGGCCCCCGAGCCGGTGCGCCAGATCATCTCGGCCGGCAACACGATCGCGCGCTCGCCGTACCTCTGGGGCGGCGGCCACGGCAGGTGGCTCGACAAGGGCTACGACTGCTCGGGCTCGATCTCCTTCGCGCTGGCGTCCGCAGGTCTGCTCAACGCTCCGCTGGACTCCGGCCGCCTCATGGGCTGGGGCAGGCCCGGCAAGGGCAAGTGGGTCACGATCTACTCCAACCCCGGACACGTCTTCATGGTCGTCGCCGGCGTCCGCTTCGACACGAGCGGGACGCGGCGCACCGGGTCCCGCTGGCAGTCGTCGCTGCGGCCGACCGGCGGCTACGCCGTCCGCCACCCACCCGGGCTGTAGGCTTCGGCGCTGCCGATGTCGATTCCGTCGTTCGACTTGAAGGTCGTGCGGAACGACCGGACGACGCACATCGCGCCATCCGGTGAGCTCGACATCGCAACCGCTCCAGAGTTCGAGCAGGCGATCGCCGAGGCGACCGCCGAGCCCGGCGCGAAGGTCGTGCTCGACCTGCGCGAGCTGACGTTCATGGACTCGACGGGCCTGCGCGCGCTGGCGCAGACCAACGCGCGCGCCGAGCAGGACCGCTTCCACCTGTCGATCGTGCGCGGCCCGCGGCAGATCGAGCGGGTGCTGGAGATCTCCGGGCTCGCCGACCTGCTGCCGCTCGTCGACGCCCCGCCCGGCTGACGCGGGCGGGGTCGCCGTGGGCAGGGAACGCCGCCTGGCGCGCGCCCGCCCGCTGCTAGGCTGCCGCGGTTCATGCGAGTCCTCATCCTCGGTCACGACGGGTGCCCCGGACTGACCGCGGTGCGGTCCTCGGCCCGCCGCACCCGCGCATCGATCGGCCGCCCCGCGCGTCACCACCGCGGGGAACGCGGATGAAGCTCGAGCGCCTGCTGGGTCGCGAGGAGCACCTGTTCCCCGCGCCCGACGTCGAGGGCGAGCGCGTGCTCGTCACGGGCTCGAGCGGGTCGATCGGCACGCGCGTGTGCGAGCGCCTGCGCGAGCTCGGCGCGGTCGTTCGCAGCTTCGACATCGCCGAGGGTCTGGACGTCACGAGCATCCAGCTCTGCGAGTACGTGCTCGGCGACTTCAAGCCCGCCTACGTCATCCACCTCGCCGCGCACAAGTACGCGACGACCGCCGAGGCGATCCCCTACGAGGTCGCGAACCTCAACATCCACGGCACCCACTACGTCTGCTCGCGGGCCGCCGACCACGGCGTCCGCAACGTGATCGTCGCGAGCACCTGCAAGGCCGTCGAGCCCGAGACCGTCTACGGCGCCTCCAAGCTCGTCGCCGAGCGCATCGCGCTGAACTACGGCTACACCGTCGGGCGCTTCTTCAACGTCATCGACAGCGCCGGCAACGTCTTCGAGATCTGGCGCGAGCGCATGTCGCAGGGGCTGCCGCTGCTCGTCACGCCGTGCCGGCGCTACTTCATCTCAGGGCAGGAGGCAGTCGACTACATCGTGCACCTGCTCGGCCGCCCGCCCGGCAGGCGCTACGCGCCGTTCCCGGGCGAGCCCGTGACGATGGACGACGTCGTCGCGGTCGTCGCGCCGCCCGACTACCCGGTCGAGCACATCCCCCCGCGCCGCGGCGACCGCGTCGCCGAGCCGCTGCACGGCGAGCACGAGTCCTTCGAGCTCCTCGACGGCATGCTGATGGTCGTCTCCGGGCCGCACGACGAGCCGTCCACGGACGCCGCCGGCGCGACGCCGACGATGGTCGGCTTCCCCGCTGGCCCGCGCTTCGACCCCTGACAGGCGACGTCAGCGCGAGAAGCTCCGCAGTCGCGAGCGAAAGACGTCGTAGACCGGCCGCGGCGTCCCGTCGGGATCGACGAGGCCGGCGTCGAACAGGCACGAGCGCCCGCACGACTCGTCGAACACCGCCCCGAACCAGTTGTAGGAGTACACGCGCTGCACGCCGCTGCGCCGGAAGCGGCTCGCCAGCGAGAACATGTTGCGCATCCTCCGCGCCTGGCGCGTCTCGCTGTAGGGGAACGAGCCGCGGAAGGCCGCGAGCGCGCCGGTCTCCGTGAACCAGAACCTCGTGCGGCGGTTGTACCGGCGCACGGTCCTGATGATCGACCTCGTGCCGCTCGTGCGCCCGCGGTTGACGTCGCCGTAGTTGTGGATGCCGACGACGGTCAGCCGCTTGCGCCAGGTCGGGCTCAGTCGGGCGTAGAACCTGCGGATGTAGCGCTCGACGCCGCGCTGGTCGAGCACGTCGAGCCCCACGACGACGCACGAGCGGCAGCGCCGCTTGACGGCGCTGTACATGCTCTTGTAGTAGGAGACGGCGTTGCCGACGCGGTTCCAGGTCTCCTGCGTCTTGTGGTTGACCTCGTTCCACGCGCCGAACTCGCGCACGCCGAGCTTGCGGAAGTACCTCACGATCCGGTTGACGTCGCGTCGGTAGCGGCTGCGGGAGACGACGCGTCCGCGGTTGCTGCGCAGGTCGGCGGTCGAGATGTGCAGCAGCGTCGAGACGCGCGCCCTGCGCGCCGCCAGGACGAACTCGCGCGCGCGCAGGCGCTCGGCCGTGTTGCGCATGACGTCTGCGCGAACGAAGTAGCGCGTGATCCTCAGCCTCAGCTGCTGGTACTCGGCGGCGTCGAACATCCGCGGGCTCTGGTCGGCGATGCCGATGCGGATCGAGCTGCGCGCGGTGGCGGGCGACACGGGCAGCACGGCGCTCGCCGCGATGGCGAGCAGGACGCAGATCGAGAGCTTGAAGGACACGCAGGAACCCCTTTCGGCAGGACCGTTCAGGCCCTCAACCCGACGGCGCCGGGAACGATGCGCCCCCGGCGCCGCCGATCGAGCGATGCTGCCGACGGCTTTCTCGCCCAGGATGCGGCAATGACGCCGCGCGCGGCTTGACGACCGCGGCCACGACGCGGTGACATCCGACGCATGCCGGATGATCGGTGTGTGCAACCGCGGCAGATCTACGCGAGCACCTTGAGGCGACGCGACCGCCGGTGGAGCCGTCGTCGCAATCGCGCCATCCGCGGGACGGCACTCGTCGTCGCGTGCGCGGTGCTCGCCGCGCTCACGGTGGTGGCAGCGGTCGCGCCGGCGCTCGGCTAGCGGACGCCGGCCTCCGCGCGGCGGCCGGCTCGCCGGCCCCGCGAACCGTCGCCGCGCGCGCCTGCGGCCGGCCGGTCGCAGCCACGGCCCAGAGGATCGCCAGCCACGTCGCCGCCGCGAGCACGACGTGGACCCAGACGATCTCGGCCGGCAGCTCGAGCGCGTACTGCACGCCGCCGACGACGCCCTGCGCAGCCAGCAGCACGCAGAGGGCCGTCAGCGCGCGCTGCTGGTCGACGGACGCGCCGCGGCGGCGCGCCAGCACCCACACCGCGACGGCCGCGAGCCCGAGCAGCGTCGCGATCCGCGCGTGCTGCTCGATGACGAAGCGCAGCGTGTCCGCGCCCTTGAAGTCCAGGCGCTTGATGACGTCGCCGGTGCCCGCGCCGCCGGCATGCGGCCCGGCCGCGGTGGCGGCCGTGCCGGCGAAGATCGTCAGCGCGCCGAGCGGCACGAGCGCCCAGATGCCGCGCGCGACGGTCCCATCGCCCGCGCCGGTCTCCCCGGGCTCGTGGCGCGCTCGCCAGTCGAGCGCGACGCAGGCGACGAGGATCACCATCGACAGCAGGTAGTGGCTCATCACGAACCCGGGCGCGAGGTCGTACAGGACGGTGAAGCCGCCGAGCACCGCCTGAGCCACGACGCCGAGCGGCAGCATGAGCGACAGCACCACGAGGTCCCTGCGCAGCGGGCGCCGCAGGAACGAGCCGGCGAACGCCGCGATCGCCGCAAAGCCGACGAAGAACGTCAGCACGCGGTTTCCGAACTCGATGACCCCGTGCGTCGTCAGCTCGCTGTACAGCGACGTGTCGGTGCACTTCGGCCACGTCGGGCAGCCGAGGCCCGAGCCGGTCACCCGCACGGCGGCGCCCGTGAACACGATCAGCGTCAGCATGACCAGCGCGATGCGCGCGATCAGCGCGTAGCGCTCGGGGGTGATCGCAAAGCGTTCTGTCATCGCGCGACAAGGTAACGAGGCGGCGCGCCGGTGACGTGCGGCTTGCGGGCCGGCGATCGGTGCAAGACTGCGGCGCGCCGGCGCCGCAGCCTGGAGGCGTCCGGCGCACCTGCGCGCGCTGTCGTCGGTTCGAACGGGTACGGCAGGACGACGGGGACATCACGGACCAGAGGTGACAAGGCACACATGAGGTTTCTCATCACCGGCGGCGCGGGCTTCATCGGCTCGCATCTCGCCGACGCGCTCCTCGCGGAGGGTCACCGCGTGCACGTCCTCGACGACCTGTCGACGGGCTCGATCGACAACGTGCGCCACCTCAAGGACGACCCGCGCTTCGGCTACACGATCGACACGTGCGCGAGCACGTCGGTCGTCGCGGAGCTCGTCGACGAGGCCGACGTCGTCTACCACCTCGCGGCGGCGGTCGGCGTGGACCTCATCATCGAGAGCCCCGTCCGCACGATCGAGACCAACGTCCACTGCACCGAGGTCGTCCTGGCGCAGGCGAGCAAGAAGAAGAAGCCGGTGCTCGTCGCCTCCACGAGCGAGGTCTTCGGGAAGTCGACGACCTTTCCGTTCCGCGAGGACGGCGACATCGTCCTCGGCGCGACGTCGACCGGCCGCTGGTCGTACGCGTGCTCGAAGGCGATCGACGAGTTCCTGGCGCTCGCCTACTGGAAGGAGCGCAAGCTCCCGACCGTCGTCGCGCGGCTGTTCAACACGGTCGGCCCGCGCCAGACCGGCCGCTACGGCATGGTCGTCCCCACGTTCGTCCAGCAGGCGCTGGCCGGCCGCCCGATCACCGTCTACGGCGACGGGACGCAGACACGCTGCTTCTGCCACGTCGCCGACGTCGTGCGCGCGCTCATCGACCTGATGCTCGCCGGCGACGCCGCCCACGGCGAGGTCTTCAACATCGGCTCACAGGAGGAGATCTCGATGCTCGCGCTCGCCGACCGCGTGCGCGAGATGACGACCTCGGACTCCGAGATCCAGGTCATCCCCTACGACGAGGCCTACGAGGAGGGCTTCGAGGACATGCCGCGGCGCTACCCCGACACCTCGAAGATCGCCGCCGCGATCGGCTGGGAGCCGACGCGGTCGCTGGACGAGATCCTCAGCGACGTCATCAGCTTCCACCAGTCGGAGGCCGCGATCGTCTGACGGACGGCCGGCGCGAGCGGCGGACCGGGCGGCGGCGGCGCGGCGCCCGTCACGGATACGCTGCCACGATGCACCTACGTCCCACGCCCGCCGGAGCCTGCACGCCGCTCGGCGGCGACGCCGCGGCCGAGCCACCGACGCGGTGACCGCGTAGCCATGTGCGGGATCGCGGGCTGGGCGGGCGACCTGGACGCCGACGAGTCGGTGCTGCGGCGGATGTGCGACGCGATCCGCCATCGCGGCCCCGACGACGAGGGCTACCTCTTCGAGCCCGGCCGCGTCGCCCTCGGGTTCCGGCGCCTGTCGATCATCGACCTGCAGGGCGGCAACCAGCCGCTGTTCGACGAGCGCCGCAGTGCGGCCGTGACCTGCAACGGCGAGATCTACAACTTCCGCGAGCTGCGGCGCGACCTCGAGCGGCGCGGGCACGCGTTCCGCACCGGCTCGGACGTCGAGACCGTCGTGCATCTCTACGAGGACCGCGGCGTGCGCTGCCTGGACGAGCTGCGCGGCATGTTCGCGATCGCCCTGTGGGACGGCGAGAGGCAGCGGCTGCTGCTCGCGCGCGACCGGCTGGGCGTCAAGCCGCTGTACTGGGCACGGGTCGGCGACGCGATCCTCTACGGCAGCGAGCCGGCCGCCATCCTCGCCAGCGGCCTGCTTCCCGTGCGCCCCGATCCGGCCGCGATCGCGCAGTACCTCGCGCTGCAGTACGTGCCGCCGCCTCTCAGCGGCTTCGACGGGATCCGCAAGCTGGCCCCGGGCGAGCTGCTGACGTTCGAGCGCGGGCGCGTCAGCGTCGAGCGCTACTGGCAGCTCGACCACGCGACGAAGGCGCCGCCCGCGACCGACGAGGAACGCGTGCGCGAGCTCGACGATCTGCTCAGGGAGGCCACGCGGCTGCGCCTGATCGCCGACGTCCCGGTCGGCGCGTTCCTGTCGGGCGGGATCGACTCGAGCCTCGTCGTCAGCTACATGGCCGAGCTGTCGAGCCGGCCGCACACGTTCTCGATCGACTTCCCGCACGACCGGTACAGTGAGGGCCGCCATGCCCGGGAGGTCGCGCGCGTCTACGGGACGGAGCACGAGGAGTTCCTCGTGGAGCCGCAGATCGTGCCGACGATCGCCAGCGCGGTCGAGTTCGCGGGCGAGCCGTTCGCCGACTCGTCGGCGATCCCGACCTACCTGCTGTCCGAGATCACGCGACGGCGCGTGAAGGTCGCGCTCTCCGGTGACGGCGGCGACGAGGCGTTCGCCGGCTACGTCCGCCATCGCCTGGCGACGCTCGGCGACCGGCTGGGGCCGCTGCCGCTGGCGGCGCGCCCGCTGGCGCGCGCCGTCGCCGCCACGGGCCTCAACGGGCGCCTCGCCCGCTTCTCGCGCGGCCTCGCGGCCGTCTCGCGCTCCTCGCACGAGCGCTACGCGGCGATCGTGTCGCACTTCGACCCGGCCGCCATCGGGCGGCTGTGCCGGCCGGAGTTCCTCGAGCGGGCCGGCGGCGCGCGGACCGCGTGGGACGAGGTGCTCGCTCCGCCCGCCCTGCGCGGCGTCGATCGCTATCTCGCGCTCGACACCGCGACGTACCTGCCCGGGGACCTGCTGCTGAAGGTCGACCGCATGTCGATGGCGCATGCGCTGGAGGTCCGCTCGCCACTGCTCGACCACCACGTCCACGCCTACGCCGCCGCGCTGCCCGGCGACGTCAAGCTGCGGCGCGGGACGACGAAGTGGCTGCTCAAGCAGCTGGCGGCACGCCGCGGGCTTCCCGAGCATCTCGTCAACCGCCGCAAGCAGGGCTTCGGCATCCCCGTCGGCGAGTGGTTCCGCGGCGACCTGCGCCCGTGGATCGAGGGCGTGCTGCGCGACCCGGCGACCCGCTCCCGCGGCTACTTCGACGGAGCCGAGGTCGACCGCCTGCTCGACGAGCACGTGGAGTCTCGCGCGGACCACACCGCGCGCCTGTGGAACCTCGCCATGCTCGAGCTCTGGCACCGCAGATGGATCCGGCCGGCGTCCTGACCGGAGAGCGCCCGCCGGCGGCGACGGCGGCGGACGCCCGCCCGCTGCGGGTGCTGTTCGTCATCAGCCGCCTGGAGCCGGGCGGGACCGAGGGCCAGCTCACGAACCTCATCCTGCGCGCGCACCCGCAGCGCATCGAGGCGCGCGTCGCGACGCTCTACGCGACGAGCGCCCGCGAGCACGTCGACCCGCTCGTGGCCCACGGCGTCCCGGTCCACCCGCTGTCGCTGCAGGGCGGGCGTCTGCGCTCGCTGTCGCTCGCGCTCGCGCGGCTGCCCGGCCTCGTGCGCGCGTTCGCCCCCGACGTCGTCTATGCCTGGCTCGAGGAGGCCGCGACGGTCGCGATCCCGGTGGCGCGCAGCCTCGGCGTCCCGGTCGCCGTGTCGCGGCGCAACGTCTGCGGCTCGGCGTTCGAGCGCTTCACCGTGCCGCGCGTCGCGATCCGCCGCATCGAGGCGGCCGCGACGCTCGCGACGGCGAACTCCGACGCGGTCCGCGACGAGGCGATCAGGCGCGGCATCGCGGCCGAGCGCATCCATGTCGTCCCCAACGGCCACGATCCGCTCACGCCGCTCGAGGAGCCGCCATCGCCGCCCGTGCGCCTGGGCTACCTCGCGCACCTGCGCGCCGAGAAGGGCCACCTGCGGCTGCTCAACGCGCTGCAGCTGCTGCCGCCGGAGCTCGACTGGCACGCCGATCTCGCCGGCAGCGGGCCGCTGGAGCGCGCGCTGCGCGGCGAGATCGCGCGCCGCGGGCTGTCCGACCGCGTGTCGCTCGTCGGCGTCGTGAACTCCCGCAGCTTCTGGGCGACGCACCACGTCGCCGTGCTGCTGTCCGACCACGAGGGCTCCCCCAACACGCTGATCGACGCCGCAATGGCGGCGCGCGCGATCGTGGCCACGAACGTCCCCGGCACCTCCGACGTCGTCGGCGCCGCCGGCGGCGTGCTCGTGCCGCTCGACGACAGCGCGGCGATCGCCGCCGCCCTCGCACGCGTGGCCAGCGACCCGGAGCACCGCGCCGCGCTCGGACGGCACGCGCACCGCCAGGCGGTCAAGCGCTTCTCGATGCAGCGCTTCGTCGACGGGCACATCGAGGCGCTCGAGGCGGCCGCCGGCCACCGGGCGCTGGCGTGACCGGCCGCTCGCCGACCGCCGTCAGGCCTCGCTGAGAACGCGCCCGTCGGCGGACGGCAGCTCGCCGTACAGCGCGGCGAGCGACCGCGCGACGACCGCGATGTCGAAGCGCTCGGCGACCTGCCGGCGCGCCGCGGCGACGACCTCGCGGTCGGCATCGGAGGGGTCGAGCAGCCGCGTGACGGCGTCGGCGAGGCCGCGCACGTCGCCCGGGGCGACGAGCCAGCCGGTGACCCCGTGCGTGATCCCCATGCGCACGTCCTCGGTGTCGAAGGCGACCACCGGGACGCAGGCCGCCTGCGCCTCGAGGACCGTGATGCCGATCAGCCCGTCGACCACGCCGGGGCGCACGTACACGTCGGTGCAGCGCAGCAGGTCGTCGAGGTCCGACCGCTCGCCGAGCAGCGCCACCACGCCCGTGAGCCCGAGCTCGTCGATCTGCTCGGTGAGCTGCCGGCGCAGCGACCCCTCGCCGACGATCGCCATCCGGGCCCCCGGCTCGCGCCGCACGATCTCCGCCGCGGCCGCGACGAACAGCTCGTGGCTCTTGCTGGCCTCGAGGCGGCCGGCCGTCATCACGAGCTTCGTGCCGCGCTCGCCCAGGAGCTCGTCGCGCAGGCGCCGGCGCTGCGACTCGTCGAGCTGCGGGTCGCGCAGCTCGACCCCCACGACGAGTGCCTCGCGGATACGGCTGCGGGCGATCGGAAGCCGCCGCGCCATGTGGTCGATCGCCGGCGACGTGGTCAGCAGCAGGTCCGCGCCGAAGGTCGTCGCCCAGGCGCGCGCGTACGTCCGCGGCGGCGGCTCGTCGGAGGACGAGACGAGGCCCATGATCGCGCTGACGACCGGTGGGAAGGCGCGGCCGCGCCAGCGCGCCAGCCGCCGCACGAGCGAGATCAGCACGGCGCTGCTCGCCGAGAAGACCTGGATGACGTCGGCCGGGCGCGCCTGCAGCAGCGCGGCGACCGCGCGCATGTCGCGGCGCAGGACGGGCGCGGAGCGGAGGTTCATCTCGACGTCGACGGTCACGCCGCCGGCGGCCTCGACCTCGCCGCTGAGCTTGCCGCGCGCGGAGACGACGGTGACCTCGTGGCCGAGCTCGATGAGCTCGCGGGTGAGCCTCACCAGGTTGATCTCGATGCCCCCGACGTCGAGCTTGTTGGTCGCGAAGACGATGTGCATGGCGTCCGGGCGCTCTCCGACACGGTCGGCCGGCGGCACGCCCGACGGCGCTCGCGCGCTCGGCAGAGCCGGCGGTCGCATGCTGCGGGTCATCGCCCGAGGCGGGGGAGCCTAGCGGCCGCCCGGCCGATCCGGGCCGCGATGTCGCGCAGCGTCGCCAGGTCGCCGCGCCTCGGCACGAAGCCGGCGGCGCTCACCCCGCGCGCGCGGTAGGCGCGCACGCACACGGCCACGCCGGCGGCCGGGCCGACGAGCGCGCCGATGGCCGCGCCGACCGCCCCCGCGATCGGGATCAGCACCGCGTCGGCGGCGAGCATCGCGACGAGGTTGACGGCGAAGGAGCGCACGAGCAGGTCCGGGTCGCCGCGCGCGGCGAGGGCGCGGCTGAGCAGCCACTGCAGGCCCCACAGGACGTTGGCCGCCAGCAGGATGATCGACGGCGCCAGCGCCCCGGCGTAGGCCGTTCCGAGCAGGACCGCGATGAGCGTCGACAGGACCGCGGCGAGCCCGACGGCCAGCGCGACGCCGAGCAGCACCGCCAGCCGCGCCATCGCGGCCGTGAGGTCGAGCGCCTCGCGGTCGGACATGCCGGCCATCCGCGGAAACGACGCGTAGGACAGCGCGATGGCGACGAAGCCGGTGACGGTCCCGAGCGTCAGCGCGACGCTGTAGAGGCCGGCCTCGTGCTCGCTGGCGAGCGCGTAGACGAAGAGCAGGTCGACGCGCGCCGACGAGTAGGCCAGCACGTTGGCGAGCTGCGTGCGCACGCCGAAGGACAGCGCGGGGCGCAGGTAGGCGCTCGACGCGCGCGGGCGCAGCGTGAGCCGCTCGCGCGCGAGCATCGTCCACGCGGCCGCGAAGCCCACCGCGGCGGCCAGCAGACCGGCCAGCGCGCCCCCGAAGACGCCGAGGTCGAACACGGCGACGAGCACGACCGCCGCGACGGTCCCGGCGGCGGACATCGCGATCGTCAGCACGCTCACCGCGACGACCCGCTGGCGCGCGTAGACCATCGCGACGAGCAGCTGGCCGACCGTCGCGACGACGACCGTGAGGCAGGCGACCGCGACCGCCTCCCGGATCAGCGGGTCGCCGACGGGCAGCTGCGCCACCGAGTACAGCAGCACGATGCCGGCGCCCGCCAGCGCGGCGAGGCAGACCGCGACGAGGCTCGCCGACAGCGCCTGCTGAGCGGTCGCCTTGGCCTGGCCGATGCGGACGACCGCCGCATCGCCGAGCCCGAGCGTGCAGCACTGGATGACGAGCACCGTGACGAACGTCAGCGCGGCCAGCGTCCCCTTGCCGGCGGGCCCCAGGACCCGCGCGGTGACGATGCTCGTGATCGTGCCCAGCAGCATCCCGCTGCCGTCGGCCACGAAGCGCATGACCGACCCGCCGAGGAGCGTGCCTCCCCGCGGGCGCGGCGCCACGTCGGGCGCATCGGTCGGCGCGGTGCTCACGGTGCCTCGGTCAGCACGGCGCCGGGGCCGTCACCGGTGCGGCGCTGAGGGCGCGAGACGCGGACAAGCGCGAGCATGTTACCCGGGCCTCGGCGGGACGCCGCGGGCGTCGAGGCCGTCTGCCGGCCGCCCGGATTCAGCTACCCTGCCGCCGATGACCGTCCTGGTCACAGGCGCGGCGGGGTTCATCGGATCCAACCTCGTCGACAGGCTGCTCAGCGCCGGCTACGAGGTGCGCGCGCTGGACAACTTCTCGACCGGCCACCGTGGAAACGTCCAGCACGTCGCCGGCGACATCGAGATCGTCGAGGGCGACCTGCGCTCCTACGAGCGCGTCAGCCGGGCGGTCCGCGGCTGCGACGCCGTCTTCCACCAGGGCGCCATGCCGTCGGTGCCGCGCTCGGTGCAGGATCCGCTGACGTCCAGCGAGACGAACGTCGGCGGCACGCTCAACGTCCTGCTCGCCGCTCGCGACGCGGGCGTGCGCCGCGTCGTGTTCGCGTCCTCGTCGTCGGTCTACGGGGACGCCCCTGGCTTTCCGCGCGTCGAGACGCAGGCGACGAGCCCGCTCGCGCCGTACGCGGTGTCCAAGCTCGCCGCCGAGCAGTACTGCCGCGTGGCGCACCTCGTCTACGGCCTGGAGACCGTCTGCCTGCGCTACTTCAACGTCTTCGGCCGCCGCCAGGACCCGTTCTCCCAGTACAGCGCCGTCATCCCGAAGTTCATCGTTTCGATGCGCGACGGCGTCTGCCCGACGATCTACGGCGACGGCACGCAGTCGCGCGACTTCACACATGTCGACGACGTCGTCGAGGCGAACCTCCTCGCGCTCGACGCGCCGGCGGCGGCGGCGGCGGGGCGCATCTACAACATCGCCCGCGGCCGGCAGGTCTCGCTCAACGATCTCGTCGCCGAGCTCAACGCCGTCCTCGGCAGCGACCTCGGGGCGCGACACCTGCCCCCGCGCCCGGGGGACGTCAAGCACTCGCTCGCCGACGTGACGCGCGCCGAGCACGAGCTCGGCTTCCGCGCGTCGGTCGAGCTGCACGAGGGACTGCGGCGCACGATCGAGGACCTCCAGCTCTCCGAGCGCGCGTCCTCGGAGGTCTGAGCGTCAGGCCGCAGCCGGCCGGCGCTCGGCGCGCCTGCGCACGACGTGGTCGACGGCGACGCCCGCGAGCAGCGCCACCACCCAGACGAACTCGCCGCGGTGGCGGTAGGCGGTGCCGACGTTGCCCTCGGTGACGCCGTACATGACCGCGGTGGCACCGCCCGCCAGCAGCGGGAAGGCCATGTAGCGCAGGCGCCCGCGCAGCCGCGTCACCCCGAACAGCGCGATGGCGAGCAGCGGATACCAGACGAGCGTCTCGATCGCCGCCAGGCGCAGGCCGGGGGACGGGTCGGTCGTCGCCTTCCACGGATACGGGCGCAGGAGGATGACGGCCATGCCCCTCGGGGCGTACTCGACCAGGCTCTCGTCGGCGCTGCGTGCCGCCGCCTCCGCCTCGCCCGCGGCGTCCGGCGAGGACGCGGCCGCCTCCGCCTCGCCCGGCACGGCCGGCTCGACGACGGCGGTGGTCGCGCCGACGGCGTTGGCCGCGCGGCGCTCGGCGAGCGAGCCGGGGTTGCTGACGAACGGCACGCCCGCCACGCCCATGCCGAAGACGAGCGGGACGCAGGCAAGCAGCACCGCGGCGCCGGCGAGCCGCGTCACGCGGCCCCGCGCGGGACCCAGCGCCGACGCCAGCAGCAGCGCCACGAGCGCGATCTGCAGCGTGTGCAGGCGCAGGAAGCCCAGCGCCGCGAGCATCGCGACGATGCCGAGCCCGTAGGCCGCAAGGCGCCGCCCGCGGCTCTCCTGTGCGGCGAGGAGCGCGACCGCTAGGCCGGCGAGCAGGCACCACACGACCGCGTCCTTCATGACGATCGACGACCACAGGATCTGCGAGGGCAGCAGCGCGACGACCGCGCCGGCGAACAGCGCCGCCGGGCGGCTGAGGAAGGCGAGCGCGAGCTTCGTCGTCAGCACGGCCGTCGCGCTGCCGAGCGCAAGGACGTACAGCTGGGCCAGGAACGGCACCGTGCCGAAGACCAGGAACATGCCGGTGATCGGCCACAGCAGACTGCCCGTCCGCGTGTACAGCATCTGCTCGTACTCCGACCAGCCGGCGGAGCCGCCGCCGGCCGCGTCGTCGGCCAGCCGCAGGTACGCCGCGTCGTCGAGGAACAGCGTCCCTCCGGAGAAGATCGCCACGCCGCCGGCGACCGCCAGCCGCGCGGCGAGCGCCAGCAGCGCGACGGCGATCAGCGGGTGCGCGATCGCCCAGCGGCGGGCGCGGCCGATCGGGCCCTGCGCCGGAGGACGCCCGGGCGGCCCCTCGCTGCGCGGGAGCACGATCCGCTGGCTCGCGAGGTCGACCACGTTCGCAGCCTAGGCGAGTCACCGGGCGGGGGACGCGGTGGCGTAGCATCGCCGCCCGTGGATCGCTCCGAGGGCCAGCCCGGCCGCCCTCTGCTGGTGCTGAGGGCGATCGCGCGGATGAACATGGGCGGGCCCGCGCACCACGTCTCGATCCTCAGCACCGGCCTGCCCGCGGCGCGGTATCGCACGCTGCTCGTGACGGGGCGCGTCGGCGCCGGCGAGGAGGAGCTGCCGACGGCGGCCCGGCCCTTGCGACTCGACCACCTGGGGCCGGAGCTCAGGCCATGGGCGGACCTCGTGACGGTGGCCGAGCTCGTGCGCCTCATGCGCCGGCATCGCCCGGACATCGTCCACACCCACACCGCCAAGGCGGGGCTCGTCGGCCGCCTCGCGGCGCGGCTCGCGCTGGGCCGGCGCCCGCTCGTCGTGCACACCTACCACGGGCACGTCCTGGAGGGCTACTTCGGGCGCGGGCGGACGCTGCTGTATCGCGCGCTCGAGACCGCGATGGCCGTCCTGAGCGACGCGCTCGTCGGCGTCAGCGACGCCACCGTCGACGACCTCGTCCGCCTGCGCGTGGCGCCCGCGCGCAAGTTCCGCGTCATCCGGCTGGGACTGCAGCTCGACCGCTTCGCGGCCCTGACGGCGGAGGATCGCGCCGCCGAGCGCGCCCGCCTCGAGGTCGGCGACGACGACGTCGTCGCGGTCTTCATGGGCAGGCTCGTCCCGATCAAGCGCGTCGACGTGCTGCTCGACGCCGTGGCGGCGGCGCGAGCGCAGGGGGCACCCGTCGTGCTCGTGGTCGTCGGCGGAGGGGAGTGCGAGCAGGCGCTCCGGGCGCAGGCGCAGGCCGCGCGCATCGCCGGCGCCGTGCGCTTCGTCGGATACCGCGCCGACATCGCCAGCGTGCTCGCGGCGGGCGACCTGGCGGTCCTGTCGTCCGCCAACGAAGGCACCCCGGTCGCGCTCATCGAGGCCGCCGCGGCGGGCCTTCCGCTCGTCGCCACGGACGTCGGCGGCGTCCGCGACGTGGTGGTCGACGGCACCGGAGAGCTCGTCGCGGCGGGCGACGCCGCCGCGCTGGGGGCGGCCGTCGCGGCGCTCGCGGCCGACCCCGAGCGCCGGCGGGCGGCCGGTGCGGCGGCGCGCGAGCACGTGCTCGCGCGCTACGGCGCCGCGCGGCTGATCGCGGAGGTCGACGCGCTCTACCGCGACCTGCTCGACGCCCGCGCGCGGCGCGCGTGACGGGAGCCAGACCTCGCCCGTGCCATACTGGACCGCATGGCACGGAGCTCTCTGCGCCCGCTGGCGCTGCTCGCCGCTCTCCTGCTGCTGCCCGCGAGCGGCGCCTTCGCGCAGGAGCCCGGCGTGACGTTCGACGACGGACCGTCGTCGAAGGAGTACGCGATCCCGCTGGAGGCGGCGCGCGCCCAGACGAGGACGAAGTCGCCTGCGTCGCGCAACGGCTCCTCCTCGCCGGCCACCTCGCGGTCGGCCTCCGCGTCCGCGCCTCCGCCGCCCGACACGTCGGCCGGCACCACCTCGGGCGATCGCTCGACCTCGTCGTCGCCGGATCGCCGGACGCGCCAGACGCGCGACGCCGGGACGGACGACGAGCGCGCGCAGACGCCGGTCGACGCGACGGCCCGGCCGGCGGAGTCGCTGGACACGCGCCGCGCCGCGACGGCGTCGGACGGCCTCGGCGCGGGCGTCGTCATCGCCGGGCTCGCCGCGGCGGCCCTGGCGCTCGGCGCCCTCGGCGGCCTCGTGCTGCGCCGCCGCCGCGCGCCCGGCTGAGCCGGACGACGGGGTTCAGGACGCGCGTCCGGCCAGCCGGGCGAGCTCCGGATCGAGCGGGTTGAGCGCCGACGCGCGCCGGTAGGCGCGCAGCGCCGCCTGCGCGTTGCCCTCGCGCGCCTCGAGATCGCCCAGCAGCGCCCACGTCACGAAGTTGCTCGGCTCGCGCCGCAGCGCGTCGCGCAGCGCGCGGCGCGCCTCGCCCGCGCGACCGAGCTCGCCGAGCGCGGCGGAGCGGATGTAGTGGCCGTCGACGGCCACGCCGTGGATGCGCAGGGAGCGGTCGGCGAGCACGAGCGCGTCGACCGGGGCGCCGCGGTTGAGGTTCTCCTGCGCGCGCGCCAGGTAGTGCTCGGAGAGCGCCTGACGGCTCAGGCTCAGCAGGCCCGCGATCACCACGACCCCGGCGCAGAGCACCGCCACGGTGCGCGCCGGCCGCACCCGCCAGCGCCCGTCGGCGCCCGCGACCGCGGCCGCGGGCTCGGCCTCCGGACGCGCGTGCTCGCGCCGCACGAGGATCGCCACCGCCACGAGCGCCATGCCGGTCACTCCCGGCAGCAGATGCAGCCAGTCGACGCTCGTCTGCACGAGCCACGCGATGAAGACGCCCGTGCTCGCCAGCAGCAGGTGGCGCTCGACGGCGTCGCAGCGGCGGCGCAGCGCCCGGACCATCCCCCAGCCGATCGCCGCCAGCCACGTCGCGAGCAGCAGCCCGCCGACGATGCCGAGCTCGGCGAGCACCTCCAGCGGGAGGCTGTGCGGCTGGCGGATCGTCTCGGCCGAGCGGCGCTCCTGGTAGTACGGGACGGCGTAGCCGCCGGCCCCGAGACCCTTCGCAGGCTCGCTGCGCCACGCGTCGTAGGCGATGCGCCAGTAGTCGTAGCGCACCCCGGAGCCGCTCAGCAGCCGGCTGCGCGCGACCTCGGGCGTCGCGACGGTCCCGGCGCCGAGGTCGACGAAGGCGCGGTACTCCGTCCGCGCGCGGTCGACGAGCCGCGACGAGTCGACGACCGCCGCCACCGCGAGCACCATCGCCCCGGCCGCCACGACCCCGACCCACCCGAGACGCAGCTGGCGCCTGACGCCGACGCCGAGGTTGGCGTGCACGCGGTTGGCCAGCCACCACGTCGCACCGCTCCACAGCGAGCCGAGGATCAGCATCAGCGCCGCGACCGCGACCGGCCACCGCGAGAGGTTGTTCACCGCTCCCATGTCGGAGATGTTCAGCAGCCAGCGGCTCGCGACGGCGATCGGCAGCACGATCACGATGAGCGCCGCCAGCCGGCGCGGGCGCCCCGGCGCCACGACGAACATCGCGAGCAGCGCGACGGCGAACGCCAGCAGCACGCCGCGCGACTGCGACAGGAACGCGAGGCCGGCGCACAGGGTGCCGAGGCCGGCGCCGAGGCCGGCGAGCGCCGGCGAGTGGCGCCACTCGGCGAGGCTCAGAAGCGGCAGCAGGCCCAGCAGGTAGACGGCGCCCTGGGCGTTGACGTACCCGAGCGGATCGTTCAGGCGCGGTCCGGCGAAGAGCTCGACGCCGTCGCCGACGAGCATCACGCCGACCGTCCAGACCGCGACCACGACGGTGCCCGCCGTCGCACCGCCCAGCGTCCACAGGGCGCTGCGCGCGTCCGTGACGACGAGCATCAGGACGGCGAGGATCGCGAGCAGGACGATCATGCGGTTGCTCGAGACGATCCCGAGCGCCGGCGACAGCGACCAGCCGGTCGAGACCAGCGACCACGCCGCGAGCGCCGCGAGCGCGGCCAGCGCGACGGCCGCCGGACGCGACAGCCGCGCCGGGCGGCCGATCGCCAGCGCGAGCAGCAGCGCGAGTGCCACGAGCCCCGCCGGCACCCACAGCGACGACTCGTAGCCGCCGTCGTAGAACGACGACACGCCGAAGAGCAATCCCAGCACCGCCCCCAGCAGCGCGCGCTGGCTGAAGCGCGGCGCGCGTCGAGACTCCGGCTCGGCGGCGGCGCGCTCGTCGGAGAAGCCGGCGTCGAGGACCTCGATCGCGAGCGCCGCGGCGAGGACGTACGCCGCCACGACGACGACGAGCACGAACGAGCCGCCGCGGTAGGCCGCGAGCGCCAGCACGGCGAGCAGCGCCTGCGCAGTGCCGAGCGCGACCGCGACGGCGCGAACGGTCGTCAGGCGCCGGCGCGTGCGGTGCGTGAGGTGGTCGCGACCGCCGGTCAGCACCGACAGGCCGCGCCGCCGGCGCGAGATCACGACGAGGCACGTGTCCAGCAGCGGGATCCCCACGAGCAGGAGCGCCATGGCCAGCGCCTGCCACTCGCGCACGGCGTCCGAGGCGCCGATCATGACCAGCGAGGCCACGACGAAGCCGATCGGCATGCTGCCGCCGTCGCCGAGGAAGATGCGCGGCGGCGAGGAGAGGTTGTATGGCAGGAAGCCCAGGCAGGCGCCGCACAGCGCGCCGCCGCAGACGGCGAGCCACGTGTCCCCGAGCGCCACGCCGAGGATCGCGACCGCGCCGGCGACGACGCACGCCATCGTGCCGGCGGCGCCGTCCATGTTGTCGAAGAGGTTGAAGGCGTTGACGACGCCGGCGATCCAGAGCGCCGTCACCGCGAGGTCGACGGCGGCGCCGAAGCCGAGGTCCCAGCCGAGGCCGACCGCCCACAGGCCGCCGGCGACGAGGAACTCGATCCCGAGGCGCAGGAAGGGCGACAGGTTCACCCTGTCGTCGGCGGTCCCGACGATCCACAGCAGCAGCGCTCCTGCGACGACCGGCACGGTGCGGTCGGGGTGGCCGGCGACGAGCAGCGCGACGAGCACGAACGCCGCGACCACCGCCGCGCCGCCGAGGTACGGCGTCGGCCTGGCGTGGCCCTTGTAGCCGGCGGGGCGGTCGAAGAACCGCAGCCGGACGGCCGCGCGCATGGCGACGGGCGTCGTCGCGTAGGCGACGATCGTCGCCGTCAGCAGACCGGCGAGCAGATTGAGCTCAAGCGCCACGCAGCATCCAACGCCTGCGGTGGCGGCGCGTTGCGCTCATCGGCCCCCGCCTCGCGTGGCGACCGCGCACCAGAACGGCTCGCCGTCGGAGAAGCGCACGTCCTCGAAGCCCGCCCGCGTGAGCATCGCGGCGATCTGCTCGCGCGTGAAGCGCTGCTCCAGGCGGGTGCCGAAGCGGTCGTAGGCGTCGGTGCGCATCGTGTACAGCGAGCGGTCGGCGTAGTACGCGAGCGGCCACGACTGCGCCCGCAGCCCGGCGCGGCGGGCGAGCGCCGCGGCGCGGGCGAGCGGCAGGTAGACGGCGACCGCGATGACGCTCGTGACGGCCAGCTTGACGCGGTGCGGCGCGCGCGACAGCCGCCGGCGCAGCGCGTCGCTCGCGCGCCAGAGCGCGCGGTACCAGCCCGGCCGGTTGTCGAAGGCGTAGTAGAGGTAGACGAGCAGCGGCGCGCCCGGCCGCAGCACGTGCGCGCACGCGCGCAGCCCCGCCTCCGTGTCCGGGACGTGGTGCAGGACGCCGAGCGAGTAGCCGAAGTCCATGCTCTGCGGTGCCAGCGGGAGGGCGTCGACGCTCGCCTGCGTGAAGACGCAGTTGTCGATGCCTGCGAGGTTGCGCCGCGCCACGGCGAGCGCGTCGCCGCTCGCGTCGATGCAGTGCAGCGTCCCGACCCGCGGCGCGACGCGCCGCGCCCAGCGCCCGCTGCCGCAGCCGAGGTCGAAGCCGACCGCGTCGCGGCCGACGCGCTCCCAGGGGAAGACGGCGAAGTACTGTGCGAAGAGCGCGTCGAGCTCGGCATCCTCGAGTCCCGCCTGGTCGAACGCGCTCCACTCGCGGCCGAAGCCGACGACCGTGGCCTCGTCGAGGTTTGGCGGATGGCTCACGAGCTGCAGAGCCTAGGGAATGCCGGCGGCAGGCACGGGGACATTCCCTGCGCGGGCGCGGCGGGCGGCGCGTGTGCCAGGATCGTCCGGCGACGGGCCCCCGCCGGAGCAGCCGCAACTCTCCCGCCGGCCCCTTGTTGACGACAGTTGATGCCCCGGCCCGTGAACGCCCCTCGCCACACCACGACGACGCGGCTGCGCCGCAAGCTGGCGCTCGCGACGCTCGGCTGCCTGCTGCTCGCTGCGGCCACGGCGCCGGCCGCCTCGGCGTATCGCCTCCAGAAGGGCATGTGGGGGCCGACGCAGATCGACGGCGTCTCGCAGTTCCCGCTGTACGAGAAGCTCGGCGTGACGATCTTCCAGACCGGGCTGTCGTGGGAGACGATCGCGCCGACCCGGCCGGCCAACCCGACGGACCCCAACGACCCGGCGTACACGTGGCCGACCGACATCGACCGCGTCATCGCCGAGGCGCGCAGGCACCGGATGAGCGTGCTGCTGCTGCTCGCCAACACGCCTGCGTGGGCCAACGGCGGCAGGACGCCGGAGTGGGCGCCCAGCCGGCCGCAGGACTTCGCGGCGTTCGCGCGCGCGGCGTCGCGGCGCTACCCGGCCGTGCGTCGCTGGATGATCTGGGGCGAGCCGTCGCGAGCAAACAACTTCAAGCCGCTCGAGGTGCAGCCGCTGGGAAGTCGCATCACGCGCTCGCAGGCGCGGGCTCCCAGGCGCTACGCGCGCCTCCTCGACGCGGCCTACGGCGCGCTGAAGGCCCAGCGCCGCTCGAACCTCGTCATCGGCGGCAACACGTACACGACCGGCGACATCCGCCCGATCGACTGGGCGCGCAACCTCAAGCTCCCCAACGGCCGCCCGCCGCGCATGGACCTCTACGGGCACAACCCGTTCTCGTTCCGCACGCCCAACCTGCGCAATCCGCCGTCGGTGCAGAACCTCGTCGACCTCTCGGACCTCGCCCGCTTCGACCGGCAGATCCAGCGCGATCTCGGCAAGCCGCGGCGCAAGCGCATCAGGCTCTTCCTGTCGGAGTTCACGATCCCGACCGGCCCCGACAGCGAGTTCAACTTCCACGTCACGCCGCGGCTGCAGGCCGACTGGATCACGCGGGCGTTCAGGATCGCGCGCAAGGTGCGGGCCGACGGCCTGGGTTGGATCCACCTGCGCGACGATCCTCCCGTGATCGGCGGCACGACGATCCGCGGCGGCCTGCTCACGTACGACGGCAGGCGCAAGCCCGGCTTCTACGCGTTCATGCGCGGCGGCCTGACGCCCGCCCAGCGCGCACGCGAGCGGCGCAGGCGGTAGAGCACGTCGTGGCGTGACAGCTGCGCGAGCGGCTCGTAGCGCCGCCCGAGCTGCTCGTCGATCGCGTCGCGGTCCCAGGCCTCGACGAGGATGAACGCCGGCCGGTGACGCTCGAGGTCCAGGCCGCGCAGCGCCGTCGGCTCGTAGCCCTCGAGGTCGAGCGACAGCAGGTCGACGCGCCGGACGCGGTGCGCGTCGAGCAGCTCGCTGAGCGTTCGCGCCGGCACCTCGAGCGCGTAGCTGGAGACGCCCTGCAGGCGCTCGCCCTCGGCGACGTGCGCACGGTCGGCATCCTCGCTGCCGCGCGCGCCGGGCACGAGCGACATGAGGTTCGCGTAGCGCATCGCGACCGTCGGGGCGCCGTGGTCGGGCGCGACGAGCGCCACCTGCTCGACGATGCTCTCGGGGCGCAGCAGCCGGCAGCGGCGGGCGAGCTCGGGCACCGGCTCGACGAGCAGCCCGCGCCAGCCGCGGTGCCGCGCGAGCAGCGCGGTGTTGCTCTGCGTCACGCCGTCGTTGGCCCCGGCCTCGACGTAGAAGCCGCGGGTCGACTTCAGGTGCAGCGCGAGCTTCAGGTCTAGCTGGTCGAGGCCGAACGCGCGCTCGTGGCGCGCGCGATGGCGCGCGACCGCGACGCCCCGGCTCACGCCGACCGCCGCAGCGCGGTCGTCTGCCAGAAGTGCGCCGCGTAGGGCCCCGGGCCGACGTGGTCGGTGCGCGCCCACGCCGCGGGGTCGCAGGCAGCGAGCGCCGGCTCGTACCACGGGCGCTCGGAGTGGTCGAGGATCACGAGCCCTCCCGGCGCGACCTTCGGCAGCGCGTGGACGAGGCACGACGGCCGCGCGCGGCCGGCGACGAGCACGACGTCGAACGCGCCCGGCGGGCAGCGGTCGATCGCGCGCGCGTAGGCGCCGAACGAGAAGCTCGAGAACGCCGGCGAGGCCGAGACGTAGGCGCGCGGATCGGACGGGTCGCGCGCCGCGGCGCGCTCGTCGGCCTCGAGGGCGACGACGTCGAGCGTCCACGCCGCGCGGTCGCGGGGCGCGATCCGCGCCGCGACCCGCTCGGCCCAGTCGGCGTCCCATTCGATCGTGAGCAGCTCGGCCCCGTGCTCGAGCGCGGCGCGCGTCGAGCCGCCGCAGCCGAACTCGCAGACGCGCGCCCCCGGGCGCAGCGCCCGCTCGAACGCCGCCTGCGCGGCGAACGTCAGCCATGCGCGGCCGTCGCGCAGCGGCGTGGCCTCGACGGCCTGGCTGCGCGCCCAGCGCGGCAGGTCGCGCAGCGCCGCGCGCGCCGGCAGGCGCTGCGCCAGCGCCTGCGCGAGGTAGCCGCGAACCCCGGGCGCCGGCGCGTCGCCGCGCGCGGCGTCCTCCACGGTGACCTCGAGCCGTGCCGCGTGGCCGAGCCAGCGCACGTGCTCCTCGACGACGTCGACCTCCAGCACGTAGCGGCCCGCGCGCGAGGGCGCCTCCACCCGCATGCATGCGCGCGAGCGCGCGCCGGGCTCGACGGTCTCGGTGAAGTGCGTGCGCGGCCCCTCCGCGACGACGCTCTGCGGCGACGCCGCCGCGCGCCAGCGGTAGCCGAGCCGGACCGGCGCCTCGCCGTCGCGGCGCCACGGCCACGCGACGTCGCCGACGTTGAGCACCTCGACCTCCTGGTCGTGGGCGACGTCGACGCGGGTACGCGTCACCGGCCGCACGAACGCGACCGGCGCGCCCGCGGAGGCACCGGCCGGGCGGTCGCGGTCGGCGGCCGGCGCGGTGCCGCCGGCCGGCGGCGCGGCAGCGCGCTCGAGCAGGTGGGCAACGGTCGCGCGGTCGGCGCGCGGCAGTGTCTGCAGGGCGAGACCGTCCCAGTCCTCGGGCACGAGCAGCGCGCTCTCCGGAGCGCCGCCGCGCAGCGCGTCCGGGCTCAGCCGCTCCTGTGCGAGCGCCCGCAGGCGGCGCGAGCGCTCGGGCTCGAGCAGGAGCTCCGAGCGGTAGACCGGCAGGTCGAGCAACCGCCGTTCGCCGTCGCCGCGCGCGGCGCGCCGGAGGATCCGGGAGCCGTAGCGCGGTTGCCACGGCGGGCTCGCGAGGTAGCTCGCGACGTCGCGATACAGCCAGCGCTCGTCGACGGCGAGGTGCGTCAGGCGGCGCTCCGTCGTCAGCTCTCGCAGCGCCCCGAGGAGCGCGCCGCTGGGGACGTCGCCGCCGTGCAGGCGGACGATCCAGTCGCCGCGGCACGCCCGCTGCAGCGCGTCGTCGCCGGCCGGGGGCAGCACGACGTCGGCCAGCTCACCGCAGGCGTCGAGCGTCGGCTCGTCGCCCGCCAGCACGATCTCGTCGACGTAGGGGCGCGTGAGCGCCAGCAGACGCTGCGTCCGCCACGCGGGACCCGCGGCGGCGACCGCCAGCGAGACGCTGCCGGCGCCCGAGGGCGTCCCGGTCACCCGAGTGCCGTCCGGCAAATTCTTGTCAAAGCGTGCGTCGCGCTCGCAGGTCAAGGGTTACGCTCCAGTCTTGGCCTCCTTCGCCGGCGCTCCATGCTGACTGACGACAGGCAGCTCTACGACGTCCTCGTCGTCGGTGTCACCCTGATGGCGCTCGGCTGGCTCATCGTGGGGCTCGTGCGCGTCGCACGCCGCACGCGCCCGGGGCTCGAGCTGGCGCGGCCACTGGCCGCCGCCGCCGCCACGCGGATCGGCGTCGCCGCACTCGTCGCCGCGGTGCCGGCGCTGCGGCCGCTGCGCGGGCCGGACGAGATCAACTTCCTCATCGAGGCACATCGGCTGGCGGAGGACTCGTCGTTTCTCGGACCGATGCCGCGCGGACTCCTCGCGAACCTCCATGTCGGCTACATGGGGATGCAGGAGCGCCTCCTGGAGCCGACGTCGGACTTCCCGTTCAGGATCGGCCACATCGCGCTGGCGATCGTCGCCATCGCGATCGTCGCGATCGCCGTGACGGACCTCGCCGGGCCTCGGGCTGGCAGGATCAGCGCCTGGATCCTGGCGTTCGAGCCGACCAACGTGTTCTTCTCCGGCGTCCTGCACAAGGAGGCCCCGATGCTGCTCGGCGAGGCGCTCGTGATCCTCGGCGCGGTACGCATGTACCAGCGCCGCGACGCGCTCGCGCTGCTGTTCATGGCCCCGGGGATCGCCATCGCCTGGTTCGCGCGACCATACGCGGGCGCAGCGCTGCTTGTCGCCTGCGCCGCCGTCTGCGTGCATGCCGCGCTGCGGCGGCTGGGCCCGGAGCGCCGCCGCGCGCCGCGGATGCTCGTCGGCGTGGGGCTCGCCGCGATCGTCGCGGCCGCCGCGGCGCCGGCCCCCGCGGCGGTGTTCAGGACCGTCCAGCTGTCGCAGAACGCCAACGCCACCGACGCGTCGAACCTGGCGCTCGACCCCGTCGACTTCTCGTCGCTCACGAGCACCGGGACGCATCTGGGCCCGCGCGTCAAGGCGCTGCTGCTGCAGCCATATCCGTGGCAGGTGGCCAACGCCAACCAGCGCGCCGGCGTGATCGGGACCGCGGCGGCGTGGCTGCTGCTGACGCTGACGGTAATGCTGGCGGTGACACGGTTGCGGCTGGTGGTGACAACGCTCATGCCATTGCTGTATGTCATCGGCGCGTTGACGTTGATCTACACGCTGAGTGCCGGAAACGCCGGTACGGGATTCCGCTACCGCACGCACATCCTCGTCGTGCTCGTCGCGATCTTCGCGGTGTTGCTGCTCGCCCACGCAAAGCCCATGCGCTACCTTTCGCGCCGGTGAGAGGCTTCGGAGACCTCCGGGGGACGGTGCTGTGCGTCGCAGCGCTGGTGATCCCGCTTGGCGGCTGCGCCGCCGACTCCGGCGTCGATCCCGCCACGAGCAAGCCGACGCCGTCCAAGCCGACCGCCGCCGCACGCCAGCAGCTCGCCGATCCGAACTCCGCGGCGTCGACGGTCATGCAGTTCTGGGGCTCGGTGCAGCGCGGCGCCCTGCCGCTGACGCTGTCGCTCTACGACCCGCGCGTCGTCAGCGCCGTCGGCGTGCCGACGTTCGCGGGGATGCTCGCCCAGCAGCGGCCCGCCGCCGAGCTGGCGCAGCTGAACGTCGTCGACGTGGAGGGCGTCGCGAGGGGCGAGCTGATCACGGCGGAGACGGTTCCGAAGGCGGGCCCGAAGGTGAACCACTCGTTCTTCCTGCGGCCGCGCGGGCGGCGCAACGTCCGCTGGCGCATCCTCTACGACACGATCTCGGCGGCCGCGATCCCGGCGTACGTGCAGGACCAGACGCAGCGCTCCATCAACCCGACGGCGCAGACGCCCAGCCGCGCGGCGCTCGCCGCCGCCGACCGCGTGGGCGAGGCATACCGCCGCGCGTCGCTCGTCCCGGTGAGCGTCGTCGTCGGCGCGCAGGGCTCCGCCACGGCGCCGGCCTCGGGCACGGCGACCGGCTCGGGCACGGCGACCGGCGGGTCGCGGGCGCGCACGACGACGACCCCGTGACCGCCCGCCGCGTCAGCCGCGCTCGTGAGCCGCGTCGCTGACCTGCGCCGCCACATGCGAGGACCGCTGCCGGTCGTGCTCGCCGGCGTGCTGCTCGCGGCCGTCGTCTACGCGCTGGTGGCCGGCTCGCGGCCCGTCTACGAGTCTCAGGCGGTCGTCGCGGCGACGTCGCCTGCCCTGCTGATCGAGTACGACCGCATCATCCACGCCGCCACGGAGCCGGTCGCGGCGGAGGACCGCAAGCTCACCGCGGGCGACCTCGGCAACGTCGGCGGCGCCGTCGAGCAGGCGCGCGTCGCACTCGGGTCGCGCGGACGCGGCAGCGACGTCGAGATCGAGATCGACGCCGAGGAGGGCGAGGCGTCGATCGTCGGGCGCGCCCACGACGCGCGCTCGAGCCGCGCGCTCGCCGACGGGGTCGCGGCTGCGATCGTCACCGAGCGCACCCTGACGACGTTCCTTCGCCTCGAGAGCGCCACGCAGGAGCTGCGCCTCGTCGCCGCCCTCGCGCGCCCGTCCCCGGAGCTGCGCCCGCGCGTGGCCGCGCTCCGGCGGCAGATCAGGGCCCTCAACGCGCTCGCCCGGACGCCGAGCGGCGGCCTCGAAGTGCTGAGGCAGGCGCAGACGCCGCGCGAGCCGGTGGGGCCGCGCGTCGGGCGCGACGTGCTGCTGGCCGCCGTCTTCGGGATGCTCGGCGCGGTGACCGTGCGGGCGCTCTGGCGCGCCGCGCCCGCGCGTCTGCGCCGCCCGCGGCGCCTGGGCACCGCGGACGCCTGAGCGCGCGCTCCGGCCCGGCTGCGCCGACCACTAGATTGCGGCCGATGCGCGTGCTCGACACCACCCTCGACGGCCCGATCCTGCTCGAGCCCACGCTGCACGGAGACGCGCGCGGGTTCTTTCTGGAGAGCTACCGCGCGAACGTCTGGGCGCAGCACGGCGTCGACGACGCGTTCGTCCAGGACAACCACTCGCGCTCGCGGCGCGGCGTGCTGCGCGGCATGCACTTCTCGGTCGGCGCGGGCCAGGCGAAGCTCGTGCGCTGCGCCCGCGGGCGGATCCTCGACGTCGTCGTCGACCTGCGCCGCGCGTCGCCGACGTACGGCGCGTGGGAGGGGTTCGAGCTCGACGACGAGCGCGCGCTGCAGCTCTACGTCCCCGTCGGGTTCGCCCACGGCTTCTGCGTGCTGTCCGACGTCGCCGACGTCACGTACAAGTGCTCGACGTACTACGACAGCGCCGTCGAGCGCGGCTTTCACTACGCCGATCCGGACGTCGCCATCGCGTGGCCACAGGACACGCCGCTGCTGGTCTCCGAGCGCGACATGCACGCTCCCGCGCTGCGCGAGATCGCCGGCGAGCTGGCCTTCTGACCTCCGCGCCACGGTGGTAGGTTCGCCGCGGTGGCCGGCCCCGACATCCACGACGCCCGACCCGTCCTGCTGGTGGCCGACATGGCCGCGACGCTCGGCTACTACGGCGACCGGCTCGGGTTCGAGACGCGCGCCTTCGGCGATCCGCCGCACTTCGGGTCGGCCAGGCGCGGCGGAGCGACCGTCCTGTTCGCGCTGCACGACGACCGGCGCGAGATCACGCCGAACTGGCGGCTGCGACCGCAGACGTGGAACGTCTACATCGGGGTCGCCGACGTCGACGCGCTGTACGAGGAGCTGCGCGAGCGCGGCGCCACGATCGACTACGCCCCGTACGACGCGCCGCACGGCTTCCGCGAGTTCGGGACGCAGGACCCCGACGGCTACGACATCGCCTTCGGCCAGCGACGTGACTGACACCTCGTAGATAGCCGTGGTGTCGCTCCCCGGCCAGCGCAGGCGCCTGCAGCAGAAGGTCGCGTCCGTGCCGTTCTGGTGGCACTCGATCGACCTCGGCCACGGCGTCGTGACACCGGGCCACAAGAACGCCGCCGAGCTGCAGGGCGAGCTCGACGCGATGGCGCTGCCCGACCTGCGCGGCAAGAGCGTCCTCGACGTCGGCGGGTGGGACGGGTTCTTCGCCTTCGAGGCCGAGCGCCGCGGCGCGGCCCGGGTCGCGGTGATCGACCACTACATGTGGTCGATGGACTCGCCGGGCCAGCAGGCGTACTGGCGGCGCTGCATGGCGGAGGGCGTCACGCCGCGGCCGTACCACGAGACGGAGTTCTGGCACCCCGACACGCTGCCGGGCAAGCGCGGCTTCGACCTCGCCCGCGAGGCGCTCGGCAGCGCCGTCGAGGACATCGTCGCCGACTTCATGACGTGCGACCTCGACGCGCTCGGCAGCTGGGACGTCGTGCTGTACCTCGGCGTGCTCTACCACATGGAGGAGCCGCTGACGGCGCTGCGCCGCGTGGCCGCCGTGACGCGCGAGCTGGCGGTCGTCGAGACCGAGGCCGTCGTCGTGCCCGCCTGCGAGGACGCGGCGCTGTGGCGCTTCTTCCCCGCGGCCGAGCTCAACGGCGACATCTCGAACTGGTGGGCGCCGAACCGCGCCGCCCTGCTCGGTGCGCTGGGGGCAGCGGGCTTCTCGTCGGCGCGCGCGACCGCCGAGGCGCCGGCCGAGCTGCGCGCCGCACCGGACGGACCGCACCACTACCGGCTGATCGCGCAGGCGACGAGGTAGCCCGGCCCGCGGCGGCGCGGCGCTACACCGCCGAGATCCGCGTCGCGCGGGCGCTGCCGGTCGGCGCGCGCACGTCGATGCGGGCGCGGATCGCGCGTCCAAACCAGCGGACGTCCTCGTGCACGAGGTCGATCTCGATCTCGTGTCTGCCCGGCGGCGACGGGCCGAGCACCTCGAGCGGCACGATCGCCCTCGCGCCGGGCGCGAGCGGCGCGGGCAGGCCGGTGCGCGCGCCCTCCCGCACGGGCGCGCCGCCGGGCCCCAGCCAGCGGTACGCGAGCCTGATCTGCGGCAGCGGGTCCATGCCGCCCGGCCAGTGCGCGCTGCCGCGATTGTGCACCTCGACGTCGAACGTGCGCCACTCGCCGCTGACGAGGCGCAGGTCGTCGTCGAGCAGCGTCAGCCGCGCGTCGTAGGCGTCCTGGGCGAGCGTGCGCGCCTCGCTCAGCCGCCAGATCTCCTCGACGGTCGCCGACCCGACGCTCGCCGGCGCCGGCCGGCGCAGCGCGTCGTCGACGCGGACGCCGGCGTCGAGGAACGCGGCGACCGCCGGCGCGTCCTCGGCGGGCACGGGCGCCACGCGAAGGTCGGCGCGCCGCTCGGGCAGGTAGTAGACCTCGTTGAGCGAGACGCCGTCGATGACGAAGCCCGGCAGCTCGCGCTCGTACTCGACGTGCTTCCGCGCGCGGCCGGCGACGTCGGTCAGCAGCAGGTCGGCGTGATACAGCGGCGCGCGCAGGTAGCGCGCCGGCCCGAGCACGCGCACCGTGCAGTGCAGCAGGCCCGGAAAGCGCAGCAGCGCCGGGTCGTTGCGCAGCAGCCGCAGGGCGTAGTCCGGGCGCCAGGGCCACTGCGCGAGCCAGCTCGAGCGGTCGGGGTGCAGCCAGCGGCGCGGCACCCAGGCGTGGGTGACGTCGCCGGCGGCGATCGTCTCCTGCACCTCGGCCGCCAGGCCCGGCGCGGGCACCTCGTCGAGGTCGAGCTGCAGGATCCAGCGGCCGGCGCACTGCTCGCGCATCCACGCGTACATGCGCGCGAAGTTGCCGGGGAACGGCACGAGCACGACGCGGTCGGCGATCTGGCGGTAGCCGTCGACCCAGGCGCCGTCGACGCGGTCGTCGACCGCGAGGACGACCTCGGCGCCCAGCGCGGCGAGCGGCGCGAGCGCCGCCGCGACGCGCCCCGGCGGGGTGTTGACCGAGCAGCAGACCGACAGCTGCGGCGCGGGCCTCACGTCGCCGTGCGGGCGTACACCGCGTAGTCGCGGTCGGCGTAGACGTCGGCGTTGAAGTCGCCGGTCTCGTGCGGGAAGCGCACCTCGCCGGACTCGAAGCCCGCCAGCCGGCAGAGCGCGAGCAGCACCTCCGGATACAGCGGGTGGTGGTGCGTCGGGTCGGTCCAGAACGCCTTGAGCGCCGCAGGGTTGTGGCCGTTGACGGTCTCGATGATCGCCAGGCCGCCGGGCGCGAGCTTGCGGCGCATGAGGTCCAGCAGCTCGGTGAGCTGCTCGGCGCCGAGGTGCTCGACGACCTGGGCGGCGAACATCGCCGGGACGGACCCGTCGTCGAGCGCGCGCAGGTACGTCGCCGCGTCGGCGAGCTGGACGTCGAGGTCCTTCTCGCGGCAGCGGGCGACCATGCTCTCGTCGAGGTCGGCGCCCCTGGCGCCGATGCCGCGCGCGATCAGCGCCTCGAGGAACTCGCCGCGGCCGCAGCCGAGGTCGAGCACCCACTCCGCGCCCTCGAACGCGTCGAGATAGGCGGCCTGCTGCCCGCGCACGACGCGCTCGTCGCCGCGGAAGATGTCCTCGAAGCCGCGGTAGCTCGCCTCGTCGCTCGACGCGCCGTCGAAGCGCAGCACGCGCTGGCCGCGCTCGTCGGGCTGCGTGATCGCCGGATGCGTCGAGGCCGGGCGGGCGCGCAGGCCCTCGAGCAGCAGGCCGAGCTCGTCGGCGTCCACCGCACCGGTCAGCTTGCGCAGGTTGACCTGCAGCCGCCGCGCCTCCATCGCGAGGTCGTCGATGCGCTCGTCGACCTCGCGAAGCGCCTGCGTGACGACCCGGTTGAGCTCGTCCTGGTGGGCGGTGTAGGGGCGCATCGCCTGCAGCGCGGCGCGGCGGATCGCGCCCCTGGCGCCACCCGTCTCGATGGCGTGCCGAAGGGGGTCCCAGCCCATCATGCGCTGCGCCGACTCGACGTAGGACTGCGCCGGCAGAGGTTCGGCAAAGACGTCGTCGCGGCCGTTGGACGACGCGCGCCGCCGCGCGACGGCCAGGCGCCTGAGGCGGGCGCGGGCGGCCTCGCCGACGGCCTCCAGCGAGAAGTGCTCGGCGATCTCGCGCTGTGCTCTCGCGCCGCGCGCGGCGGCCTCGTCGGGGTGCTCCCAGACCTCGCGCATGAGCGCCGCCGCGTGGTCGAGGTCGGGCTCGGCCCAGGTGCCCTGCGCGGGGTAGTTCTCGCCCTCCGGGCCGACCTGCGTCTCCGTGTGGCGCACGAGGTAGGAGTTCTCGGCGGTCATGAAGTCGAGATTCGCCGAGAAGCCCGTGGCGATGACCGGCGTGCCGAGCGCCATCGACTCGCCGAGCGTCAGCCCGAAGCCCTCGGCGCGGTGCAGCGACACGTAGCAGTCGGCGCGCCGCATGAGCGCCGCCATGTCGGCAGCGCTGAGGAAGCGGTCGACGACGTGGATGTCGGGCCGGTCGCCGATCGCCTCGCGCAGCCTCGCCAGGCGATCGGGCTTGAAGTCGCCGTTGTGGCTCTTGAGCACGAGCTGCGGCCCCTCGCCGGGCGCGAAAGCGCGCGAGAAGGCCTCGACGAGCCCGAGCGGGTTCTTGCGCGCCAGCGTCGAGTAGAAGTCGAACAGGAAGAGGAACACGAAGCCGTCGGGCAGCTGCAGGGCGCTGAGGTCGCCGCCCGGCGGCGGCGCGACGATCGGCAGCGGCACGCGCACGACGGGGACCGGCGAGGCGTGGCTGAGGATCTCCTGCACGTACGTCGAGTAGACCCAGATCTCGTCGACGAGCGCGAAGGCGCGGTCCCAGCTCGGCGGCACGACGTCGACCTCCCACGCCCAGACGCCGATCGTGTAGCGATCGGCGAAGAAGTCGTCGCCGAGCTGAGCCCGCAGCGCCGGCAGCTCGGGCGCGTTGACGCACACGAGATTGAACGGCAGCTCGCCCTCGACGTGCAGGTCGGCGAAGTCGGTCGTCTTGATCTCCGCGCGCCGGCCGTCGGGACCGACGACGTCGGGCAGGTTGACGTCGACGGTCGTCGTCCGCACCGGCACGCCGGCCTCGTGCAGCGCCTGGACGTACAGCCGCGCCGCCTGGCCGAGACCGAGCCCGCCGCGCAGGTAACCGACGGCGTTGACGCCGAGCGACGCCGGCTGTGGAGCGCTGGACACGCGCCGATGGTGGCACACGCGCGCTGCCGCGCAGCCGGGCGGCGCGCCGCGCCGGTGGCGCGCGCTCCGGCGCGACGCGGCTAGCGGCGGGCCGGGCGCGCCCTCGTGACGCGCGCCCGCGTGGTCGCCGGCCGCACCCGCGCGCTGCCCGCGTAGGACACCGTGAGCACCCCGCGGCGCGCTCGCGACTGCGCGCGCGACAGGCGGCGGTCGACGCGCACGGCCCCGCGCACGATGCGCTGCGAGAAGCGCAGGGTCCGCCCGGCGGCGCGGAAGCGGAGCGTCACGCGGCCGGTGGCGCGCGTCGTCACCCGCACGAGCACGTCGAGCCGGCGGCCGCGCAGGCGCGCCCGCACGACCCGCAGCGCGGCCGAGGACCGCGTCGCCGACGGAGGCCGTGTCTGCGGCTGCAGCTGGGGCAGCGGCGCCGGCTGCCCCGCGGCCGGCGCGGCGGCCTGCTGCGGCGCGACCGCGGGCGCCGGCGACACGGCGACCGGCACGGGCGCCGGCGAGTTGTCGCTGCGGAAGACGTACAGCCTGCCCTGCCCCGTGCCGACCGGGCCGTTGAAGTTCGGCGCCGCGACGGCGAAGTCCAGGAAGCCGTCGCCGTTGAGGTCGCCGAGCGAGACGACGTCGGCGCCGAAGCGGCTGCCCGGGTTCTGATCGGGATCGGCGATGCTCTGCAGCGCCTGCGCCCTCACGGGGTCGAAGAAGTGCACGTCGCCGAGCAGCTGCTCGTTGCCGGGCTCTCCGAGCGCGCCCTCGCCGACGAGCAGCTCGTTGCGCGCCAGCCCCGGCGCGTCGACGACGTCGCCGACGGCCGAGTAGCCGCCGCCGAAGTTGCCCGACGGCGCCGGCGTCGGGTCGCTGAGGATCGAGAAGGTGATCGTCGACGAGAACGCCGCGAGGTTGCCGCTCATGACGTAGCCGCGGCCCTCGGCCTGGAACCGGCCGTGCTGGGCGACGGCCGACAGGTAGACGTCGGGATGCGGCGTGTCGCCGAGATTGCCGACCGGCGGCCCGCCGATCGAGCTGCCGAAGACCGCCCCGGCCTGCGGCTCGGGGTGCTGGTAGGCGTACAGCACCGCCCCCGTCGCGCCGTCGACGAGGTAGTTGACGCCGACGTCGACCCACGCCGGGTCCGGGTCGGCGCTGGGCAGGTCGACGCGGAGCCCCGAGACGAGGATCTCGGGCCGCCCGTCGCCGGCCGTCCTCGTGCCCGCGGCGCCGCAGCGGTCGCCGGGCACGACGGCGGGCGTGACGCACGAGCCGACGTCGCCGACGGCCGCGACCGCGTTGGCGAACAGCTCGCGTCGCGCGGTGACGTCGACGACGTCGGGGTCGTCGGCCTGGGCGTCGGGGTTGCGGAACGTCCGAAACGCCGTCTCGAGGATCACGCTCGGGTCCGTGCCGGCGATGTCCTCGCCGCGGTAGAGGTAGGCGCGGCCGGCGCCGATGCACGTCGCGCCGGGCGTCCGCGCGCAGTGCGACGCCGGATGGGCGGTGGTGGCGTCCTCGGTGTAGCGCGACGCCCCCACCGTGATGTCGGCCTGCCCAGCGCCGTCGACGTCGCCGATTCGCACCGCGTCGGCGATCGGCGGGCAGACGCCGACGCCGCCGTTGCCCTCGCACGGCGGCAGGCCGGCGGGCGCGACGACGACCCGCCCGAACCAGGCGCCGCCCGACGACAGGCCCGTCGCGGTGCGGTCGGAGGGCGGCATGTCGATGCGCTTCACGAGCGCCCGCGTGGCGCCGTCGAACACGTATGCGCGGCCGACGTCGACGGCCCCGCCGACGTCGACGCCGCGGGCGCCGACGAGGATCTCGGGCACGCCGTCGCGCGGCCCGACCGGGTTCGTGCACAGCTGGCCGGTCGCCCTTCCCGGACAGCTCCCGAGGTCGGGCATCGTGCCGACGTACGGGATCCCGAACAGCGCCGACGCGGTCCCCGCGCCGCCCGGGTCCGGAGCCGGGATCGTGTCGAAGCGCGCGCCCGTCCTGCCGCTGAAGACGAGGACGTGGCCGTTGCCCCCGGCGCTGCCGGCGCGCACGCCGAGCGCGAAGTCGCTCGCGCCGTCGCGGTCGAGGTCGCCGACGGTCGCCACGCCGGAGCCGAACGCCGCGCCGACGGCCGGATTCGGCCCGTCGATGCGCTGGACGTCGTACGTCCGCGGAAGCCCGGGCGCCCCCACGGCGGGCGAGGCTCCCACCGCCACGCCGATCGCAACCAGCACCACACAGCCCACAGCACGCATGCCACGACTCCCCTCGCCCGATGACCGGCCGGACAGGCCCCGCCTGTCGTGCGCAGTTAACCGCAAGATGCCCGCCGCAGCTAGTCGCCGCCGGACAGCTCGCGCCGCAGCCGCGCCAGCTCGGCCGCCAGCGCCTGCTGGCCGGCCGCCAGCCCGCGGACCCGCTCGTCGAGCGTCTGCAGCGCGCGCAGCAGCTCCTCGTCGACGAGGCGCTGGTGCACGGTGTACGGGCGCATGGCGCGCAGCGCGGCGTCGCGGATCGCGCCGCGCGCGCCGCGGTCGCTGCCGGCAGCCGCCTGCGGCCCCGTCGCCATGCGCTCGCGCACGCCGTCGAGGTCGAGCGCCTCGGGGCGGCCGTCGCGGCCGTGGGGCGACGTCAGCACGCGCGCGAGACGGTCGGCCATCGCGCGACCGGCGACCGCGGGCGCATGACGGGCGAGCAGGTCGGCGCGGGCGCGCCGCGCCCGCGCGCGGGCGGCCTCGGGGTCGGCGTGCGCCGCGCGCATGAGGGCGGCGGCGTGGTCGAGGTCGGGTTCGGCCCACTCGCCGTGCGCGGGGTAGGGATCGTGGCCGGGGCCGATCGCGACGGGACGGTGATCGACGAGCAGGCTGTTGAACGGCGTCAGCAGATCGCGCGTGCCGCCGTAGTCGGTCGCGATGACCGGCGTGCCGAGTGCCATCGCCTCGGCGATCGTCAGCCCGAAGCCCTCCGCCCGGTGCAGGGAGACGTAGCAGTCGAGCTCGCGCACGAGCGCGTTCTTCTCGGGCGTCGGCAGGTGGCGGTCGATGACCGTCACGCGCGGATGCGCCGCCGCCGCGGCCAGCACCTCGGCGTGCTCGCGCTCGTGGCGCTCGCCCCCGAGCGTCTTGAGCACGAGCGCGGCGTCGCCGCCGCCCGCGGGCGGGAAGGCGCGCGCGAAGGCCTCGACGAGGCCGAGCGGGTTCTTGCGCGCGGTGACGCTCGCGTAGTCGAAGACGAACCCGAAGAGATAGCCGTCGGGCAGGCCCAGCTGCGTGCGGCCGGCGTCGGCGACCGGCGGCTCGGGCACCGGCAGCGGCACGCGAACGACGGGCACCGGGGCGACCGCGGACAGCAGGTCGGCGACGTGGCGCGAGCCGACCCAGACCTCGTCGACGAGATCGAACGCGCGCAGCCAGCGCTGCGGGACGGCCGCGACCTCCCACCACCACATGCCGACGACGTGCCGCCCCTCGAACGCCACCGCGCCCAGCTCGTCGCGGGCGCCGGCCATCCCGTCGGGGTTGGCGCAGACAAGCGTCACCGGGTGCAGCGGCTGGTCGCCGGCCGGGGCCGCGGTGGGCTCGCGCACCGTTGCGCGGCTCGTCAGCACCAGCGGCTGGACCGCCACGCCGGCGGCCTGCAGTGCGGCGCGGACGTGGCGCGCGGCCTCCCCGACGCCGACGGTCGCGTCGAGATAGCCGGCGAGGTTCACGCCGATCGGCCGGGCGGCGGTGACGGGCGGCGAGGACACCGCCGCCGAGGCTACCGGCGGGCCGGCTCGCCGCCGGCCGGGACGAAGACCTCCTCGACGTACGCGCGCCGCAGCCACGACGCGTCGCGCCGCACCCGCTCGAAGCCGCCGACCTCCTCGACGAGCTCGGCCACGACGTTCTGCTGCGTGCCGTCGAACGGCGCGGCGCCCTCCTGGTTGAGGCTGTAGACGACGCCGCGGCAGGCCGTTCGCGCCCACTCGAGGTAGCCGACCGCCGCGTCGCGCGCGATCTCCGGCAGGCTGTCCTTGTTCGCGAGGACGTCGAACGGCACCGGCACGGACGCCAGCGCGTGGCCGGGCACGATCGAGACCCGCGCCGGCGGCTCGCCGTAGAGCGCGACGGCCTCGTGGCCGAGCGCCTGGGAGAGGAAGTAGCCCTGCAGCACGTTGACGACGGGCAGGTCGACGACGATGTAGCGCGCCTCGGTCACCCGCAGCAGCCAGAGCGCCATGCCCCCGTAGCCGCCGCCGATCTCGACGACGGTCCGCGGCTCGTCGCGCGGCGGCACGTACGCGTCGATGACCTCGCGCAGCCGCACGGCGCCGTAGACCTGGTCGAGCCACTCCGGCGGGATCAGCCGGCCGCCGGCGACGACCCCGTAGGCGGCGCCGACGGGCGGGAAGTCCAGCGACGCCCCGAGCCGCTCCTCCACGCGCGCGACGAGCGCGTCGGCGCCGTCCGACAGCGCCGAACCGACGACGTTCTGCTCGGGGTTCTCGCGGCGTGCGGCGCCGATCGCCTCTGCCAGCGCGACGAGCTTGCTCATCGCCGCCAGCCAGGCAAGCCGCGCCAGAGGCCGCGGCAGCGGCTCGCGCACCATGCTGCCCGCCGCCATCCCGAGGACGAAGTCGGAGCGGAACATCGCGGCGAGCAGCTCGGCGACCCGCGCGGGGTCACCGGCCTCGAGCGCGTCGGTCAGCACGCGCTGGCGCTCGCCGAAGGCCCCGTGCCCCCACATGCCGGTCGCCGGCGGCGCCTCCGCCCGCGCGAGGCGGTAGGCCGCGACGAGCCGGCGGCAGAGGTCGACGTCGGCGCCGGTGACCGGCGGCGGCGGGCGGAAGAGCTGCTCTCCGGTTGGCGCCACGCGTCCGAGCCGGTACAGCCACGACGGCCGGTCGAAGCTCTCGAGCAGGCGCACGAAGCCGACCGCGGGTGCGACCCTCCGGGCGACGGCGCTCTTGATCTGCGTGCGAACCGGTAGATCCCCCTGCCGTGCAGTCTATCCGGGCGCCGCGCCGCCACGACACGGCGCCCGCCACGGCACGGGCGCCGCTGCGCGCGGGGATACCCTTAGCCGGTGAGCGGCCCGCCCGCAGATGACATCTCCGTCCGGGCGGATGGCGTCTCGAAGACCTTCAGCCTGCCGCGCGAGCAGCTCAGCACGCTGAAGGAGCGCGTGCTGCATCCGACCCGCCGCCGGCGCCACGACGAGCTGCGCGCGCTGCGCGACGTGAGCTTCGAGGTCCGCACCGGCGAGGTGTTCGGCATCGTCGGACGCAACGGCTCGGGCAAGAGCACGCTGATGAAGTGCCTCGCCGGCATCTACCAGGCGGATGCCGGCGAGATGTGGCTGCGTGGCCGGATGGCGCCGTTCATCGAGCTCGGCGTCGGGTTCAACCCCGACCTGACCGCGCACGACAACGTGCTCGTCAACGCGGTGATGCTGGGGCTGACGCCCGACGAGGCCCGGCGGCGCTACGCCTCGATCATGGACTTCGCCGAGCTGCACGACTTCGCCGAGCTGAAGCTCAAGAACTATTCCTCCGGGATGCAGGTGCGGCTGGCGTTCAGCGTCATGGTCCACGTCGACGCCGACCTGCTGCTGATCGACGAGGTCCTCGCCGTCGGCGACGCCGCCTTCCAGCAGAAGTGCTTCGACGTCCTGCAGCGCTCGCGCGCCGAGGGGCGCACGATCCTGCTCGTCACGCACGACATGCACCAGGTGCAGCGCTTCTGCGACCGCGCGCTGCTGCTCGAGCGCGGCCGGGTCGTCGCGATCGGCGACGCCGCCGACGTCGCCCGCCGCTACACCGCGGTCAACTTCTCGGCCCCCGGGGACGTCGCCGGCGAGGACGGCGGCCTTCCGCCGGGCGACCACGACGACGGCGCCCGGCTCGTCGACGTGTGGATCCAGGACGCCGCAGGCCGGCGCGGCACCGGGCTCGCGCAGGGCGCGCCGTGCGCGCTGTGCCTGCGGGTGCGCTTCGAGCGGCCGGTCACCGACCCGATCTTCCACCTCGCGCTGAGCGACGGCCACGGGCGGACGGTGTTCGCCGTCAGCTCGGAGTGGGACGACGGGGCGGGCGGCGACTTCGGCCCGGGCGACGTCGTCACCGCCGGTGCGAGCTTCGACAACTGGCTGGCGCCCGGGCGCTACGAGCTGACGGCGCAGGTGCTGCATCCCGGCGGCGGCGGGCGCGTCATGGCGCGTGCCGAGAACGCCGCCACGGCCGTCGTCACGGGCTCGCGTGCCGCCGGCGGGCTCGTCGACATCCCGCACGCGTTCTTCTTCGACCGCCTGAACCGACCGACGCCGGCCGCGGTCGACGGGACGGGCGGATGAGCGCGGCCGGCGCGCCCGCCTACCGCGTCCGCGGCCCGTCGGCGCTCGGCGGCGACCCGCGCCGCTTCTGGAACCTCGCCCGCACGCTGGCCGCGACCGACTGGAAGGTGCGCTTCTACGGCTCGGCGCTCGGCTACGTCTGGTCGCTGCTGCGGCCGCTCATGCTCTTCGCGATCGTGTACTTCGTCTTCTCCTACGTCATCGACGCGGGGGCGGGCGTCGAGCACTACGGCGTGATGCTGCTGCTGGCGATGACGCTGTACTTCTTCTTCTCGGAGGTCACCGGCAGCGGCGTGACGTCGATGGTCGACCGCGAGTCGCTGCTGCGCAAGGTCGGCTTCCCGCGCGCCGTCGTGCCGCTCGCGGTCGCGATGGTGGCGGCGCTGAACCTCCTGCTCAACCTCGTCGTGCTGGTGGTGTTCGTCGCCGCAAGCGGCGTCCAGCCGCGCTGGACGTGGCTGCTGCTGCCGATCCCGCTGGTGCTCATGCTCGTGTTCGCCACGGGCGTCGCGATGCTGCTCAGCGCGCTGTACGTGCGCTACCGCGACGTGCGCCCGATCTGGGACGTCGTCCTGCAGGCGCTGTTCTACGCCACGCCCGTCCTGTATCCGATCGAGCGCGTCATCGAGCACTCGCAGACGCTCGCCACGCTCGCGCTGCTCAACCCGCTCGCGGCGCTCATCCAGGAGTCGCGCCATCTGCTCACCGGCGCGCCGCCGGTGACGGAGGCGCTCGGCGCGCCCGGCCTCGTCGCGATCCCCGTCGCGCTGCTCGCCGGCGTGACGTGGCTGGGCTTCCGGGTGTTCGACCGGATGGCGCCGCGCGCGGCCGAGGAGCTCTAGTCGCGCGCGCCGCTTAAACGGCGGCAGCCGCCCCGCGAACGGGGCGGCTGCCGGCCGAGCCATCTGCTGCTGTGCTTCTACCTGCCGCGCCTGGACACGCGCAACGTGACGTTGATCACGCGCGTCGAGCGCCTGGACGTGGCCGACACGACGTTCGGCGTGAACGTCATCCGCACGCGGACCCGCATCCTGCCGGTCCTGCGCAGCTGGCGGGCGGCGGCCTTCGACAGGCTCACCTGGATCGACCGGTTCAGGCCGCTGAGGCGCCTGACCCTGGTCGTCTGGCGCACCGTGCGCACGCGGCCCCTGACGCTGATCCTCGTCGTGGCACGTGCCGTCAGGCTGCCGGCACAGGCCAGCCGCACGCGCATGTCAGCCCGCGTGCGCGACCGGCTCGCGTTGCGTCGCACGAGCCTGGGCCTGCCGCACGCGACCGCCTGCGGCGTGGTCCCGGGACGGGCGGGCGGCGTGATCGCCGGCGGGGTGATCGCCGGCGGCACGGTGGCCGGCGGCACGGTCGCCGGCGGCGTGCCGCCGCCGGCCGGCGCCGGGGTCGGCTCCACGACGACGAACCGGTCGACGTTGGCCACGCCCGCGGCGTTGGCCGTGCCCTGCGCCGTCTGCGAGACGGAGTCGGGCGAGAGCGCCATGAGGCCCGTCGAGCGGCCGACCGCGAAGCCGAGCAGCGCAGCGTCCATCGGGCGCTCGCCGCTGGCGACGTAGACGACGTTGCTCGGCAGCCCGCGCACCATCGACTCCGCCAGCACGGCCTGCGAGGTCGCGTACTGGTCCGCACCGCCGAGCCGCTTGGCCGACGGAAGGGTCGCCGCCACGGTGTTGGACACCTGCGCCGCCCCGCCGATGACGAGCGTCCTGTCGATGTTCAGCGACGCCAGGGCGTTCGCCGTGGCCGTCGGCACGCTGTCGCGCTCGACGTACAGGATCGGCAGGCGCCGCGCCGCCGCGAGGCCCGCGGCTGCGACCGCGTCCGGGCTGCTCGGGTTGGCGATCACCGCGGCATCGAACGCCGGCACGAGCGCCGTCTTCTCGGCGTCGCTGCGACGGTCGAAGCGTGCGGCGATCTCGGCGGCGGTGCCGAATGCGCCCCCGCCGGAGACGCGGTCGATGTCGGCGCTCGCGACGCCGGCCGCCGCCAGGTCGGCGACGACCTGGTCGGACAGCTGCGCCGAGTTGCCGACGACGTAGGCGCCGGCCGGACGCAGGCGCGCGACCTCCTCCTTGACGCTGTCGGGCAGGCCGCCGGCCGGCGACAGCAGGACCGGTCCGAGGTTCGCTCGGGCCAGCACGCTGCCGGCCAGTGCGCCCGCGACGTCGCCCTCGTTGACGATCACGACCTTCGTGCCGTTGCGCGTGGCGAAGGTGCTGTTGAGCAGCCCCTCGCCGCCACCCCGGTAGGTGGCCTGCGACAGCGCGACCGACAGGGCCACGGCGTCGGGCTCGTCGATCCTCGTCTGCGGGACGGCGCCCGAGGCAGCGTGGTCGACCTTGGCCAGGTAGAAGTCCTGGTTGTCGGTGTCGAAGCTGCCCTCGCGGGAGTCCATCCAGCCGACGAGCAGCTGGTCGTTGCCCATCGCGACCGCCGCCGGCCCGAAGGCCCAGTACGTCGCGAACCGGTAGTCGTAGCCGACGTCGTTGTTGTGCGAGTGGTCGGTGATGCGACGGTCGGCCGAGAACGTCGAGCCGCCGTTCGTCGAGTAGGCGTAGTAGATGTCGCCCAGGCGCGCGTCATCGCAGAACAGGTGCGTGTGCACGCACGTGCGCTCGCCGGGCCCCTGGTACCAGTGGCGCCGGTCCTCCCAGACGATGTCCACGCGCCCGTTGGGAGCGACCGCCACCTCCGGATGGCGGGTCTGGACGATCTGGGTGCCCGGGTGAACCGTGGTGTCGTTGATGAGCCTGGGCTGCGACCACGTCGCCCCGTTGTCGCGCGAGCGCTGGAAGTACACGTGCGAGTCCGGCGGGATGAAGTGGTCGGCTCCCTGGTATCCGCCGGCGGGCGCCGTCGGGCCGGGAGGACCCTGGTTGTAGACGATGTACAGGTGGCCGTTCTGCCTGTCGACGGCCATCCGCGGGAAGCTCGACGCGCTGGAGGCCAGCGGCGTCACGTGCGAGTTGCCCGCACGCGCCATGTTCGTCACGGTCGTGACGGTCACCGGCGCCGACCACGTCTGGCCCTGGTCGGTCGAGCGGACGAACTGGATCTCGCCCGTCGCGCCGACCGTCCGCCATGTGACGGAGAGGTTGCCGGCGGCGTCGATCGTCGCCGACGGCGCGTCGATCGTCCGCACGCCCGGGGGGCTGACCTGGACCGGCGGGCCGAACGTCTGGCCGCCGTCGAGCGACCGCGCGATGCGAACCGGATCGCAGCGGGTGGTCAGCGACGGGCACGGCGGCGCGTTGTTGCCCGACCCGCTCGCGTCGCGGGCGACCGAGTACACGATGTCCGCGCCGCCGGTGCCGGCTCCGGGCTGCACGAGCACGCTCGGCAGCTCGTAGTAGGGACCCGTGGCGATCGTGCCGCCCGTGCCGCCGGGCAGCGCGACGACCCCGGGGCTCCAGGTGACGCCGCCGTTGGTCGACTTGTAGACCAGCGCCGTCGCGCCCTGCTCGACGCCGCCCGGCGCCCGCGGCGTGATCGACGTCGCGTAGACGTTCGCACCGCTGCCGAACGTGACGCCCTGGAACATGCTCTCGCCGGCGTGGTTGCTGACGCGGCAGGTCGGCATGAACGGGTCGCCGATCGCAGGGCCGGTCGGCGGCTGGAGCGCGAACGCCGCGGTCCAGGTCTCGCCGCCGTCGAAGCTCGCCGACGCCTCGCAGTGCTCGTCGAGGAAGTTGACGTTCGTCGCGACGACGTGCCGCGGGTTCGCCGGGTTGACGGCGAGCCCGACCTGGTCCTTGCCGCGGAACGGGCTGGAGTCGGCTGAGAGCCGCTGGTTCTTGCCGACCCGCAGGTCGGCCTGCGCCGCCGGAACGGCGCTGCCGAAGGCGACCACCCCCGCGATTGCGGCAAGGGTCAGCCGGCGCGCGGTCCGCGCGCTGCGTGAAGAGAGGTGCATGTGTCCGTCCTTAGATGCTGAACTGCGGCTCGCCGACCGAGCGGCTCCTGCGGCTGAGGAGCACCCAGCCGCCGGCGAGCATCGCGATGGAAATGCCGCCCGCCAGCAGGAGCGCCAGCAGCGACTGACCCGAGCCACCGGCGGTGACCGCCGGGCCGGAGGGGTTGGCGCCCGCGGGCGCGGCCACGGCCTGCGCGCCGGCGGAGCCCTGGATCCGCAGCGTCGTGCGGCCGGGGGTGCCGGTCTTCGGGTTGCCGGTCGTGGTGTTGGTCTGCGTCGCCAGGACGACGTACCAGCCGGGGTCCAGGTCCCGCGGCAGGGCGAACGTCTCAGAGATCGTGCCGCCGGGCTGCGCAGCGGTGGTCGCGATGACCCGGCCGTCGCGCGTCTTGAGACGCAGCGACACCGCGCTGTGCCCCGTGGTCGCCCAGTTGCGGCCCGTGGCGGTGATGGTGTCGCCTGGAGCGGCGACCTTCTTGTCGAGCTTCAGCGTCGCGAGCACTCCGCACGCCCACGCGACCGAAACGACTGCAAGGGGCAGCGCTGCCCCGAATACGAGACAAAGCCCGATCTTGCGCCTCATAGGTTCTCCTCCGTGACTGCTGTTTGACGACGACAGGTGATGCCTTGCACGGGACACTGTGTGCGGCGATACCATAGCCGGAACCATGGTCCGTTTTGCAACCCCCCGGTGCGTGGCAACCAGCCTAGCGACACTCATCACGTTGCTCGGCGCGAATAGCGCAGCCGCCGCAACCGCCGACATCGGCGCGGTCGCCGAGGTCCGATCCGGGCAGGCGCCGTCGGCGATCACGTCGGGCGGTTTCGCCGTCCAGATCGCCCAGGCGACCGGCAACTACGCCGTCCCTCCCGGCTACACGACGATCACCGCCTGGAGCCACAGCGCCGGCACCACAGCCGGCGTTCTGACGTTCAAGGTCTACCGGCCGACCGGGGGCCTGCGCGAGTTCACCGTCGTGGCCTCCGATACCCGCAGCGTCACGGCCGGAGCGGTCCAGACCTTCCCCGTGCGGATCGCGGTGCTCCCCGGCGATCGCATCGGCCTGTCCTCCGACGACGTCGAGCTCGCGTTCGAGACCTTTTCGGCCGGCGACCGGATCGGGTTCTTCGGCGCCGAGCTCCCCGTGGGCGCGACGGGCGCCACCGACGGCGAGCCCTTCCCCGAGTACAAGCTCGACGTGGCGGCGACGCTCTCCGACGGCGCACAGCCGGGGACGGGCGCGCCCGCCGGCACGCCGGCCCCCGCGCCCGGCCCCGCGCCGGGCCCGGGCGCGCAACCCGCCCTGCCGCCGCCGGTGCTGCAGCGGCTGACGCTCGCCCCGCGCGCCTTTGCCGCGGCACGCTCCGGCGCGAGCACGCGCGCCGCGCGGCTGCGGCGACAGGGCGCGAAGGTCACCGTCCGCGTCGACCGCGCCGCCACGGTGCTCTTCACGGTGCAGCGGGTCGCCGCCGGGCGACGGACGGGCCGCGGGTCCGCGGCGCGCTGCGCGGCGCCGAGCCGGCGCAACCGCGGTGCCCCGCGCTGCACGCGCTACGTCGCCGTCAGGGGCTCCTTCTCGCGCGCCGTTCGAGCCGGCGAGAGCAGCTTCCACTTCACGGGGCGCGTCGGCGACCGCACGCTCGCGCGCGGGTCCTACCGGCTGATGGCGACGCCGACCGCCAACGGCGTGTCCGGCAGGTCGCTCACCCGCAGGTTCCGGATCGGCCGGTAGCTGATCCGCGGCCGGGCGCGGCCGGCTCAGTCGTCGGGGATCGCCCGCAGCACGAACCAGCAGGCGAGCACGACGATCGGCAGCGCCGCGATCGAATGCCAGATCGCCGCCTCCCAGGAGACGGCGTCGCGGGCGGCGTCCCCGAGCAGCGGCACGTGGGTGGCGAGGATCCAGAAGCCCGCGAGGAAGCTCGCTCCGGCCGCAAGCAGCCCCGGCCCGTGGCCGGCCACGGGCCGGCGGCGGGCGAGCCGGTGCAGGTACAGCGCGGCCGCGACGATGACGGCGCCGGGAACGACGTGGTCGACGACCTCGACGCGGTCGGGGACGTTGACCACGAGCCCGAGCGCCTTGCCGAGGTAGGGCACGATCGCAGCCCACGCGCCGATGCCCGCCAGCAGCAGCGCGCGCCGTGCCTCGCGCGCCCGCGGTGCGACGACCAGCGACGGGCTGGAGCTCATCCGGACGCGGGGCTAGCGGGTGCGCACGCGCACCGTCCGCGAGCGTGGCCCGAGCCGACCGGAGACGTTGTCGCGCGCCGCGACCGCATAGAAGTACGTCGTGTTCCGGCGCAGTCCGGTCACGGCCAGCGTGACCTTCGACCCCACCGCGCTCACCGCGAAGCGGCACGACCCGCGGCACAGCGAGGGGGCGCGCGCGAAATCGCGGCTGCGACGCAGCGGGCGAAGCGACTGGCGGACGCTGTAGGAGCGCGCCGCCGGCTCGTTGCGGCCGTCGCTGCCGGCGGCGTTGAACGTCAGCACGACGCGCGTGCGGGAGACCGGGCGCGCGCGCAGGCCGGTCACCCGGCCCGGCGTGCGGCCGTGGCGCGCCAGGCACGCCCTTCGCGCCCGCACGCGCTGCGCCTTGCGCTTGCGCGCGGCGCTGCGCAGGCACGCCCGCAGCGCGCGCCGGCGGGCGCTCTCGAGCGCCCGCGGGTCGACCGCCGGCGCGGCTGCCGAGGGAGCGGCGCCCGCGGGCGCCGGCGGGAAGCCGGCCGGCGGCAGGACGGCGGGCGGGGCGGCGCTCGCGTCGCCGCCGGGCGTCACGGGCAGCACGGGCGCCGCGCAGCCGGCGCCCGCGGCGCCGAAGTCGACCGGACGGGCGGCGGCCGGCGTCTCGTCGTCGCCGATCGTCGTCTCGCTGCACAGGCCGAGGCGGCCGTTGGCGCCGTAGCCCCAGCAGCGCACGCCGTCGTCGTCGAGCAGCGCGCAGGTGTGAAGGTCGCCGGCCGCGACGGCGACCGCCGTCCGCCCCTGGCCGAGGTCGACGGGCCCCGCCGAGCCCGGCGTCTCGTCGTCGCCGATGGGCGTCTGGTTGCCGTAGCCGAGCTGCCCGAAGCTCGCGGCGCCCCAGCAGCGCACGCTGAAGTCGTCGAGCACCGCGCAGGTGTGCTGGCGTCCGGCGCTGATCGCTCTCGCCGTGCGGCCCGGGCCGAGGTCGACGGGACCGACGAGGCCGGGTGCCTCGTCGTCGCCGATGTTCTCGAGGTTGCCGTAGCCGAGCTGGCCGTTGGCGCCGAAGCCCCAGCAGCGCACGCTGCCGTCGTCGAGCAGCGCGCACGTGTGCATGCTGCCCGCGCTGATGGCCGTCGCCGTGCGGCCCGCGCCGAGGTCGACGGTCGGGAACGCCGCCGGCGACTCGTTGTCGCCGACGTTGACCGTCGCGACGTTGCCGAGCTGGCCCCACGCGCCGAAGCCCCAGCAGCGCACGCTGCCGCCGTCCAGCAGGGCGCACGTGTGGCTCTCGCCGGCGGTGACCGTGACCGCGGTTCGACCGGCGCCGAGGTCGACGGGCGCGACCGAGCCCGGCGTCTCGTCGTCGCCGATGTCGCGATTGTCGCCGTAGCCGAGCTGGCCGGCGGCGCCGTAGCCGAAGCAGCGCACCGAGCCGTCGTCGAGCGCGACGCAGGTGTGCGAGCCGCCGGCGCTGACCGCCCTCACGGTGCGCCCCGCGCCGACGTCGACGGGGCCGGCCGCCCCGGGCGGTCCGACGTCGCCGACGTCGGCGGTGTTGCCGTAGCCGAGCCGGCCGTTGCCGCCGAAGCCCCAGCAGCGCAGCGTGCCGTCGTCGAGCTGCGCGCACGTGTGGCCCTGGTCGGCGCTGAGCGCGACCGCGCGGCGCCCCGCGCCGACGTCGATCGCAGCGACCATTCCGGGCGTCTCGTCGTCGCCGATGCTCGTGCTGGCGCCGTGGCCGAGCCGGCCGTTGCCGCCGAAGCCCCAGCAGCGCGCGTCGGCGGAGACGATCGCGCAGCTGTGCGCGCTGCCGGCCGTGATCCGCCCGGCCGCCGGCTCGGTCGGCTGCGACGACTGATCGGCGCGCGCGGCCACGGGAAACGCGGCCGCCACGGCGGCCAGCAACACGACGGACAGCGGCCACCGTTGCTTCATCGCACCCAGGCTACATGTGCGGCGCACGTAACTCCGCCGCCTGCCGGCGGCGCGCCGGCTCTCTGGCGCGGTGGCGCTCAGCGGACGACCTCCAGCCAGTCGGCGTTCACGCCGGCCAGCCGGCGCCACTCGCCGGCGGAGAGCGTCCGGACCTCCAGGCGGGAGTTCTCGGCCGGCGAGAAGACGACCGGGCCGACGTGTCGCAGGCTCGAGCGGTAGCCGCCGTTGCTCGGCCGCAGGTCGCCGCCGCCCTGGCTGAGCAGCACGCGGTGGCGGCCGCGGTCGAGCTCGACCCTGCCGAGCCTGGCGTACGCGCCCGGGTTGTTGAGCTCGAACGGGGTGTGGCCGACGCGCCTGCCGGCGACCGACAGGGTCAGCCGGCGCGCGAACGAGCCCTCGATCCAGACGTCGTAGCGCCCGGCGCGCGGGATCCGCACGGGCCCGCGGATGCGCGCCGGGCCGGCGGTGACGAGCGCCTCGGGGTAGCTCGCGAAGCCGTGCCACGTCGACGGGCGCGGCAGCCGCGTGGCGAGCCACATCGTCGGCGGCCGGCGCTCGACGTAGGCGATTCGCCCCCGCAGCCGGCGCGCGCGACGCCCCCAGGCGCGCGCCTCGGTCCGCGTCACGCGCTGCGCCGGGCGCAGGATGTCGGGGCCGAGCGGGCGATGCGCGAGCACGCGCACGCCCGCTTCGCGGCGCCAGAGGTCGTAGTCGGCGCCGCGCGAGACGAGCCGGAAGCTCGCCGGCGGGCGGCTGCTCACCGGCGAGCGGCGCAGCAGGACGTAGGGCACCGACTCGAGGTACTCCAGCGTGAGGTCGTCGGCGTCCAGCGGCGTCTTCAGGCTCGGCCTGCGCCTCGGGTCGACGAGCGCGTTGGGCTCGTACGGCACGACGCGATAGCCGTGCGGCCACTCCGGCTGGCTGAGGACCGGGACGTCGCGCAGGAAGTGCTTGGCGAACTCGTCGTACTCGTTGAGGACGACGGGGCCCCCGCCGGCCAGCCGCTCGTTGAGCCTCAGCAGCTCGGCGTAGCGGTCGTACGGGGCCAGCGACGCCTCGTGGTAGGCGAGCGCGTTGGACCACAGGACACCGCCGGCGAGCGCCGCGCACAGCAGCGCGCTCAGCGCCCGCCAGCGCCCGTGCCAGAGGCTCAGCGCGCCGAGCACCGACATCAGCAGGATCGCCGGTGACACGATCGCGAGCACCTTCGCGTCGGCGTAGGGGCTGCCGCGGCTGAGCAGGTACGCCGACGGCAGCGCGAGCACGGCGAGCAGCAGCAGCGGCCCCCAGGCACGGCGGCGCAGCGCCCACGCGACGCCCAGCAGAGCCGCGGCCGCCGCCGTCCACAGCAGCAGGGTCTGCGGGCGCCCGAGCGTGGTCGTCGCGTAGCGGAAGTCGCCGCTCAGCCAGATGCCGAGCGCCTGCGTCACGTCCAGCGGGCCGGCGAGATTGCCGAGCTCGGCGCCCGACCCGGCGGCGGCGCCGGTGGCGTCGAGCGTGGCGGTGTTGACCGTAATCTGCGTTCGCAGCGTCGCGAGCACCGGCGCCGTGAGCGCGATCGCGAGGATCGCCGCCGCAGCGAGCCAGGCGACCTCGGACGGGCGGCGCTCGCGTGCGATCCGCACGACCCACACCGCGAGCGCCGCGAGCGCCGCGAGCGCGAGGTAGGGCAGCACCGCGGGGCCGAGCGAGCCGAGCGCGGCCGCCGCCGCGATCGCCGCCGCCAGCAGCGCGCGCGCCGGCTCGCGCCCGCGGATCGCGGCGGCGACCAGCGCGACCGCCGTCACGAGCATCGTCAGCGCCGCGAGCTCCTTGATCGACCCCTGCAGCGCGAAGCCGATCACGAGCGCCGGCTGCGCGGCGACGAAGGCGGCGAGCGCGACCTGCCAGCGCCGACGCAGCAGCGGGGCGGCCAGCGCGGCCAGCGCCAGGCAGCCGGCCACCAGCATCCAGCTGATGAACGGCTGGTACAGCCACGCGAGGTCGAGCATCCCGAGCGGCGCGGTCACGCCGAGCGCCGCCTGCGCGGACACCGGATAGCTGCCGGCGACGTAGCCGGCCAGCGAGCTGCGCTGCGAGCCCTCCGGAAGCGCCGTCACGTCGGAGCCGTGCTCGGCGTACAGATGCGCGAGCGCGAGCTGATGCGACGTGTCGGGCAGCGCCAGGTAGCCGGCGAACGTCGGCGAACCCGACAGCAGCACCGGCATGCCGGCGACGACGAAGACGCCGAGCGCGGCGAGCGCGATGAGCGGATCGGGCCGCAGCTCGCGCAGCCGCGCGCGACCGGCGACGAGCCCGGCCACCGCCAGCACGACGATCGCCGGCAGGGCAAGCCGCGCCGTGGCGGGCTCCTCGGCGAGGAGCCTGGCGAGCGCCAGCAGCGTCGCGAGGCCGAGCGGCACGAGCAGCAGGCCGCGAGCCCGCCAGCCCGCCAGCCCCGCGGCGAGCAGGCCGAGGCCCAGGCACAGCGCGCCCAGGGCAAGCGGGTACAGCAGCCACGCCGCGAGGAGGTCCACGGACCGCCCCCGCGCTCAGTCGCGCCGGCGCAGACCGAGGATCGAGAGCAGAAACGACGAGAAGAAGATCTGCAGCCCGATGATGATGAGCGCCGCCGCCGTGACCGCCAGTCGCTCCTCGGACAGCGCGCCGAAGCCGCGCTGGACCCACGTGGCGACGATGATCGCACCGGTGACGATCCCCGCCAGCGCGATCGTCCCGCCGAGCAGCAGCCCGTGCTCGAGCCGATAGCGCGCCCGCATGCGATCGAACCAGGGGTCGCGCTCGCCCATGAAGTACGTGCCGTAGGCGTGCGCGCACAGCCCGAGCGCGACGATCTGCGTGCCGACGATGCACAGCAGCACGCCCGCGATCGACGAGTGCAGGTTCCACTCGCGGCCGAAGATCGGGATCTGCGTCAGCGACACGACCGCGACCAGCAGCCCGACCGCGAGCATCACGGCGCCGGGCACGATGAACAGGTGCGTCGGGCTGTGGACGAGCAGGAAGCGCAGATGGCGCCAGCCGTCGCGGAACCGCGAGAGCTTGGACTCCCCGCCGCGCGGGTGGTACTCGATCGGCAGCTCGCGGATCGCGAGCTTCTCCTTCGACGCCCGGATGACCATCTCCGACGCGAACTCCATCCCCGTCGCGCGCAGGTCGAGCGTCGGCAGGACGTCGCGCCGGAACGCCCGCATGCCGCAGTGCGCGTCGCGGACGCCGGTGCGGAAGAACAGGTTCAGCGTGCCGCTGAGCAGCGGGTTTCCGATGTAGCGGTGCATCCAGTGCATGGCGCCGGGCTGGATGTTGTCCATCCGGTCGCCCATGACGAGCTGCGCGCCGTCGCGCAGCGCGGCGACGAAGCGCGGGATGTCGTCGAACGGGTACGTCATGTCGGCGTCGAGCATCACGATCAGCTCGCCGCGCGCGGCGCCGAAGCCGGCGAGATACGCCGAGCCGTAGCCGCGGCGCGGCTCGTGGACGACGCGCGCGCCGGCCGCCGCGGCGAGCTCCGCGCTGCCGTCCTCGGAGTCGTTGTCGGCGACGATGACCTCGCCGCTGATGCCGCCCGCCTCCAGCGCCGCGAGCGAGCGGCGCACGCACTGCTCGATGTTCTCGGCCTCGTTGAGGCACGGGATCACGACCGAGACCTCGACCGCGGCAGCGGCCGCGGCAGGCTCTCCGAGCGCTGCTGGTGTGCTGGGGATCGAGGCCATGTGGGGGCGCGCGATGTGACGACGGCCGCGCTGGTGCTCTAAACGCGCGCGCAGTCTCGAATGTTGCGGCGCAGCCGACAGCCTAGCGGAGCGTCCCGCTGCCAAGGCCCCCCTGACCCGCAGGTAGCGTTGCACCGACGTGCGCGTCTGCATCGCCTACGACTGCCTCTTTCCGTGGACCGTCGGGGGCGCGGAGCGCTGGTATCGCAACCTTGCCGAGCGGCTCGCCGCGGAGGGGCACGAGGTGACGTACATCACGCGCCTGCAGTGGTCCGCCGGCGACGCGCCGCGACTGCCCGGCGTGCGCATCGTGGCCGTCTCGCCGGCCGAGCCGCTGTACGGGCCCGACGGCAACCGGACGATCGGCGAGCCGCTGCGCTACGGCCGCGGCGTGCTCGGCCACCTGCTGCGCCACGGGCGCCGCTACGACGTCGTGCACATGGCGTCGTTTCCGTACTTCTCGGTGCTCGCCGCCGCCGCCGCGCGCCCGCTGGGCGGCTTCTCGCTCGTCGTCGACTGGCACGAGCTGTGGAGCGCGCGCTACTGGCACGACTACCTCGGCGGCGTGCGCGGCGCGGTCGGCCGCCTCGTGCAGCGCGCCTGCGCGCGCGTGCCGCACCGGGCGTTCTGCTTCTCGCGGCTGCACCGCGACCGGCTGCTGGCCGAGGGCTTCCGCGGCGAGGTGACGGTCCTCGAGGGCGAGTACGCCGGCGATCTGACGCCGCCGGCGCCCAACGAGGCCGAGCCGCTCGTCGTCTTCGCCGGCCGCCACATCGCCGAGAAGCGCGCGCCGGCGGTCGTGCCCGCCGTGATGCGCGCGCGGTCGGCGATCGCCGGCCTGCGCGGCGTCGTCTTCGGCGACGGGCCGCAGCGTCCCGACGTGCTGCGCGCGATCGCCGAGCACGCCGCCGAGGGCGTCGTCGAGGCGCCCGGCTTCGTCGACGCCGAGCGGATCGACGCGGCGCTGCGCAGCGCGCTGTGCATGCTGCTGCCGTCCAGCCGCGAGGGATACGGGCTGATCGTCGTGGAGGCCGCCGCACGCGGCACGCCGAGCGTCGTCGTCGCCGGAGAGGACAACGCCGCAGTCGAGCTCGTGGCCGAGGGCCGCAACGGCACGGTCGCGCCGTCGGCGGCGCCCGAGGACCTGGCGGCGGCGATCGCGCGCGTCCACGAGGGCGGCCCGGCGCTGCGCGCGGCGACGTGCGCCTGGTTTGCGGCGAACGCCGAGCGGCTGTCGCTCGAGCGCTCGCTCGGCCGGGTCGTGGCGTCCTACTATCGTGGGCGCCCGTGAGCTTGCTCGAGCGCGTCTTTCGGGCCACCGAGGACGAGAACCGCCGGGCGATCCTCGCCGCCGTCAAGCCGATCCCGGGCGGGCGGATGCTCGACCTCGGCTGCGCCGAGGGAACGTGGACGCTGGAGGTCGCGCGTCGCGCGCAGGCAGCCGAGGTGCACGGCGTGGAGTTCCTCGAGCCGACCGCCGCGCACGCGCGCACGCTCGGCGTGCACGCGGTCGTCGCCGACCTCGCCGAGCCGCTGCCCTTCGACGATGCGAGCTTCGACCTCGTGCACTCCAACCAGGTCATCGAGCACCTGCCCGCGACCGACGTCTTCCTGCGCGAGGTTCGCCGCGTGCTGGCGCCCGGCGGGCACGCCGTCATCTCGACGAACAACCTCGCGAGCTGGCACAACGTCGTCTCGCTGGCGCTCGGCTGGCAGCCGACGCCGTGCCACGTCTCAGACCTCGTCGTCGTCGGCAACCCGACCAACGTGTACGACGGCTGGGAGCAGCCGACCGACGGCCAGCAGCACATGCGCGTCTTCACCGGCCGCGCGCTCGCCGAGCTGGCGGCCTACCACGGGCTGCGCCTGGACCTCGACCGCGCCGCGGGCTACTACCCGCTTCCGGCGCGCGCCGCGCGTGTGCTGGCGCGCGTCGACCGCCGCCACGGCGCGTTCCTCGTTCAGCGCTTCGTGCCCGCCTCCGCGAGCGCCCGCTCGTAGCTGCCCGCGGTCGCGCGGGCGGTCGCAGCCCACGTGAAGCGCGCCGCCTGGTCGCGGCCGGCGGCGCGCAGCCGGTCGGCCTCGGCTCGATCGCCGAGCAGGCGCTCGACCGCGGCAGTGATCGCGGGGACGTCGTAGGGGTCGAACAGCAGCGCCGCGTCGCCGGCGACCTCCGGCAGCGAGCCGCGGTCCGAGCAGGCGACGGGCACGCCGCGGCGCATCGCCTCGAGCACCGGCAGGCCGAAGCCCTCGTACAGCGACGGGAACACGGAGACGTCGGCGAGCGCGTAGAGCCCCTCGAGCTCGGCGTCCGACACCCAGTCGAGGAAGCGCACGTCGTCCAGCACGCCGAGCCGCTCGGCGGCCGACCGCAGCTCGCGCTCGTACGGCGTCGGGTAGCCGGGCACGACCAGCACCGGCCGGCGCTCGCGGGCGATCGCCGCGAGCGCCTCGAGCAGGCGCATGAGGTTCTTGTGCGGGCGCTTGGCGGAGACGGAGAGCACGATCGGCCGCGCGTCCAGGCGGTGGCGCTCGCGCAGCGCCGCGGGAGGCTCGGCGTCGCTCGCGGCGGTCGTGCCGACCCCGAGCGGCACGACGTCGAGCTTGCGCTCGGGGACGTGCAGGTGCCGGCGGACGTCGGCGCGCGTGGACTGCGAGTCGACGACGACGCGGTGCGAGCGGTGCGCGGCGAGCGGCACGAGCACGCGCATGCCGAGGCCGCGCAGCCCGAAGTGCGCGCCCTCGACGACGCGGTAGTGCAGGTCGTGGATCGTCACGACGCGCGCGAAGCGGCCGCGCGCCGGCGCCGTGCTCGCGAGGCTGTGAACGAGGTCGACGCCCGCGCGCCGCGCGAGGCCGGGCAGCAGCTGCTGCTCGCCGCGCACCCACTGCACGCGGTCGCGCGCGTGGACCGGCACCTCGACGACGTCGGCGAGCTCGTCCCACGGGCCGCCCGCGGCGCGCGCCTCGCGGTTGACGAACGCCGTCAGCCGCAGGTCCGGGCGCTCGACCGACAGCGCGCGCAGCAGCTCGCGGGCGTAGACCTCCATGCCGCCCTGCTCGCCCGGCACGAGAAAGACGAGGTTCAGCCCCACGTGCATCGGCGGACCGTAGCGCTGTGAATCGGGCGCACACGCTGCGCCGCGCGGCCTCGACCTCGGCGAGCGCGGCGCGGACGAAGCGCTCGGGCGCGTCGAGCAACGCGCGGGTCAGCCGCACCGCGTCGACCGCGTCGTACGGGCACGGCGCGAGCCCGGCCTCGTCGAGCTCGTAGATCAGCGCGCCGGGGCACGCCAGCAGGATCGGCGAGTGCGTCGCGACGACGAACGGCGCGCCCGCGCGCGCGGCGCGACGACGACCGCCAGAGCGCCGCTCACCGGGAGCGCGGCCTCGGGCTCGTCGACGGCGTCCTGCGGCTGGACTGGCACGACGGCATGGCCGGCATCCCAGCGTGCAGCGGACCGCGGCCGACGTCGATCTCGCCCCGCGGGCGGATCGGGGCCTACGCCATGACCGGGGCGGCCCAGGCGCCCTAGACTTCGGCGTGCTCGGGGGACGGGCCACCGGCAGCCGATGGCGGCTTCGGCGGCCTGGGCGGGTTCGGCTTCGGCGGCGGAGCTTGCGGTGAGGCCGGCGGCTGCTGACACGGCGCACGGGCGGCGCGTACGACGGGGGCCGCCCCGGCGCGTGCGTCGACGATCGGCGGCTGAACCTCAGGATTCGGTCGCAGCAGCGTCGTGTGCATGTCAGGTGCTGCGGCCGGGTCGGCGGCAGGCGGGCGAATGGCGCCTGCGTGGCGCTTGCGACGGCCGCGCCGCTACTGCAGGAAGACCGGCGTGCCGACCTTGACCTGGCGGTACAGCTCCTTGACGGCGGGCACGGACATGCGGATGCAGCCGTGCGACGCCGCGGTGCCCAGCGACTCGATGTCCTTCGTGCCGTGGATCCCCTGGCCGTCGGCGATGCCCATCCAGCGCGCCTCGAGCGGGTTGCGGGGGTCGCCCGCGGGGATCGTCTGGCCGGCGAGCTCGCCGGCCCACGCCTTGTTCGGCGCGTGCCAGTCCGGATCGACGGTCTTCTCGACGATCTTGTAGCGCCCGGCGGCGGTCTCGTTGCCGGCCTTGCCGACGGCGATCTTGTAGCGCTTGGCGAGCTTGAGGTGCTTGTAGAGCCGCAGGACCTTGCCGTCGCGATCGACGGCGATCACCGTCGGATAGCGCTTCGCGAGGTCCTTCAGCGTGCGGTCGGGGCGCTCGTCGACGCTCACCGGAACCTTGACGGTGCGCTGCTCGGGCGGGCTCGACATCGCCTTCACGAGCGCCTCGCTGAGCTGCGGGCGCTGCACCTCGAGGCCCTTGCGGGCGCGCGTGCGCTCGAGCTTGCCGTCGCGCCACTCGATGTCCGCGTCGCGCGCGCGGCGGTCGACGCGCTTGGCGACGCGGGCGACGAACTCCTCGAGGGCCGGACGCGAGAACGAGACCTGCGGCGTGACCGTCGCACCCTCGTCGCGCTCGAGTGCCGCGTCGACGGTCGCGTCGACGTCGAGGCGGGCCTGCAGCTCGTCGGGACGCAGCACGAAGCGCCGGTCGCCGTACGTCGCGGTGATGCGCTCGGTGACGGTCGGGGCGAGCTGGCGCTGGACCCGCGTGCGCGCCTCGTCGCGGGACATGCTGCTTGCGTCCAGCGTGCCGATGCGCACCCCGTCGGCGATCTCGTCGGTCCCGCAGCCGCCGAGCAGCGCGACGAGCGCCGAGATGGCGATCGCCGCCAAGGCCCCTCTCCGCGCGCGCATCCTCCCCATGCCTTCGGGGCTACCCAACGCCTCGCGCGCGAAGCGCCATTTTCTACGGCCCTGCGTCGTCGGCGGCGCGACGACCGTCCGCGAGTTGCGCGTCGCGCTCGAGCAGCGCGTTCACCAAGCCCACCTTGGCCGCCGTGTAGGCCGTGCGGTCGTTCGGATACCGCCTCGCGAGCTCGAGCTTCAGCCGCGCGTAGGCCACACGCGCCGACGCGTCGCGCAGCAGCAGGTCGCGAAAGGCGAGATACCGCCGCCACTGCCGACCTGCGTGCTCGACGACGTGCACGTGCGCGACGCGGTGTCGCGGGCGATCCTCGAGCACGAACACGAGGCCGCCCTGCTCTCCGGCATCGCCGCGGTAGGTGTAGCCGAGCGCCTCCAGCACCTCTCTGACGACGTCGACGGGCACATCGCCGGGGCCGACGGCGAGGTCGACGATCGACTTCGCGACGAGCCCCGGGACGGCGGTCGAGCCGACATGCTCGACGTGTACGGCGCGCGCGCCGAACGCGGCACGGATCTCGTCGGCGAGACGCCGGCCCACGTCGCGCCACTCCGGACGGACCTCGCGCAGCACCACCTTCCCGTGCTCGAGGCCGAGGCCGGCCCACGGGCTCGCGGCGTCGGTGCCGGTGGCGCTCATCGGAGGCGATCGTCGCCCCCGGGCGACGGCGCGTCAACGGGCGCGCGCGCCCGGTCCCGACGGCTGACATCGCCGCGACGAAGGTCTCCTTGATGCTGCGGTCGTCCTGCTCGTCGCAGCGACGCCCGCGGCGGCGGTCGGGCGGTGGCACGGTCGGCCGGCAGACCGGCTTCAACGGCGGCTTTCTGATCCGTCGCAGAGGCTGCGCGGAGCTGATCGCGACCGCACCGGCGACGAGACGATCCGCCGCCGCCTGGCCATCGCGACGCCGGCTCGTCGCTGTGGGTGACGCCGCGACGCGGCGCCTGAGCGGCCATCATCCGTCGCGATGGCATGACACCGCCCGCCGTAATCGCCTGCATCGCCGCCCTCGCCGTGTTCGGCGCATGGAGCCCGGCCGCGACAGCGCACGGGCCCTGTGACTGCCTCGACCCCGTGCTGACCCGGCCCGGCGGAACGGTCCGGCTCACCGACCACGACGGCAGCCAGGCCGGCGGCACCGGCTGGCCGGCCTACCGCGTCGTCTTCAACCCGCGGCCGGCGGACCTCGGGATCGCGCCGGTGCGCCTGACGAGTGCCCATCGCGCGGATGCGCCGACGACGACGGTGCTCTCCCGACCGCGATCCCGGCCGACTCGCAGGGGTGCGTTCCGCGTGCCGGCAGGCACGCCTCCCGGCCTGTACATGGTGCTCATCCTCGACGGGCAGGAGGGCGGCGCGCACAACAGCTGGGACTACCTCCACGTCGCGGTCGACCGCGACGACGGACGTGACCGCGGCGTGGTGGCCGCGCCCGCCATGCGCCAAGCCGAGGGCGGCGGCTCGACGACGCCCACCTCGTGGCTGGTCGTCGCAGGAGTGGGTCTCGGCGGGCTGGCCGTGGGCGCCGCAGGCGGTGCCGCGGCAGCGCGCAGGCGGCGAACGTAGTCGCTCGCGGGCGCGCTCGCGCGTCAGGTCGTCGACGGACGCCGGTTCAGGGCGTCGCTGAGCCAGTCGATCCCCGTGTCCGGCGAGACCCTGAATGCCTCGACCCCCGGTGTGGACGTCAGCTGGTCCGCACATGCGCGGTCGGCGCCGATGTACGTCGTCTTGAAGTCGATCTCGGTGGCGACGCACCAGCTGCGATCCCGCGGCCACCAGAGGTTCGGGGATTGCCCGCGCGGGAACGCGGTCAGCGCGTGCACCGCCTCCAGCGGTCCGGTGAGCAGGTGAAATCTGCGGCCGGGCACCGAGAAGGCCGGTGCACCGGCGACCACGGGGGGCATGCCCGCGAAGCCCTCCCAGAACGCGAACAAGCACTCGTCCGGCGTGTCGGTATGGCGCTCGAGCACGGAGGCCAGCGCCTCCAGCAGGTTCGCCGGCAGCGTCCCCGTCGCCGGCGTCTCGTCGAAGACGCCCGGCTGGCCGTCACGCTCGTGGCGCTCGCTGCCGGTGATGAGCCGATCTGGACGCCGGCGTGCATCCGCGCTCCGTTGGCGCGGGCGATCTGCGCCCACGTCACCTCCGTGTGCTCGGAGCCCGAGCGCCGGTACGCGGGATGGAACACCCGCACGTACTCCGCGAACCCGGCCGGCACCACCGACAGGACCGACTCGGCGAAGCCGCGCAATCCCGCGGCGACCCAGTCCGCCGCGCCGACATCGATGGCCGCCCGCAGCATGCTGGGACTATGACGCGCGCGGCGGCGCAGACGACATCACTGACGAGAGGGTGAGCGGCCCCTCTGGCGTACGGTTCGATCGCGCGCGAGTCGGCGGCGCACGCGCTTCTGCCGGCCGGCCGCGGACGCTGCGGCGCAGCGGCGGTCGTGCACCGCACAGGTGCACGAGCGACGGCCGCGCGCGCCCGCGGCGTCGAGGCGGCACAGGCGCACGCACGCGCGGTGATCGTCGGGACGGCGGCCGGGGGAGCGCCCACTAGGATCGCGGCCATGGCGCCGCTGTCGATCGACGTCGTCGTCGTGGCCTTCAACCACTTCGACCTCACCGAGAGCTGCCTTCGCCACCTCGCGGCGCAGACGCGCGACCACAGGCTGATCGTCAGCGACAACGGCTCCACCGACGGGACCGCCGAGCGCGTGCGCCGCATGCGGCCGGACGCGGAGATCGTGCGCTTCGAGGACAACCAGCGCTTCGCCGTCGCCTGCAACGCCGGCGTCGCGGCGGGCGACGGCGACGTCGTCGTGCTCCTCAACAACGACGTCGACGCGCGCCCGGACTTCCTCGAGCGCCTCGTCGCGCCGCTCGAGCGCCACTCCTCGATCGGCTCCGTCGCCGCGCTGTGCATCCGCCCCGACGAGCGGCACATCGACTCCATCGGGATGACGGCCGACGTGACGCTCAGCGGCTTTCCGCGGCTGCAGGGGCGGCCCGTCGAGGAGGCGGCCTCGCCGGAGCCTGCGCTCGTCGGGCCCGCGGGGACCGCGGCGGCCTACCGGCGCAGCGCCTGGGACCACGTCGGCGGCCTCGACGAGCACTTCACCGCCTACTTCGAGGACTTCGACCTCGCGCTGCGGCTGCGCGCCGCGGGCTGGGGCACGGTCGCGGCGCCGGACGCGGTCGCCGTCCACCTCGGCTCGGCGACGTTCGGGCATCGCAGCACGCGCCAGCGCGAGCTCGGCGGGTTCGGCCGCGCCTACATGCTGCGCCGCTACCGCCTGCTGCGCGGCCGCGGCTCGCTGCGCACGGCGCTCACCGAGGGCATCGTGATCGCCGGCGACGCGCTGATCTCGCGCGATCTGGCCGCCACCCGCGGACGGCTGTCGGGATGGCGGGCGGCGCGCCGGCTGCCGCCGCGCCGGCGCCCGCCGCAGGAGGCCGTCGACGCATCGATCACGCTGCGGCGGGCGATCGCGCTGCGGCGCGGCGTGTACTCCCGCGGGCGCCGCTGAGCGACCGCGTGGCGGGCGACCTGCTGTCGACGCCGCAGGCCGGCCCGACCGCGATTCGCGGCGGCGCCCTGCGCGTGCTGTCGTTCGCCGGCGGCTCGCTGTTCGCGATCGTCGGCGGGGCGCTGCTGTTTCGCCACCTCGGCGTCGTCGACGGCGGGCGCTACATGACGGCGCTGTCGCTCAGCGCGATCGTCACCGGCTTCACCGACCTGGGGCTGACGGCGATCGGCATGCGCGAGCTGGCGACGCTCGGCGGCGCGCAGCGGGCGCAGATGGCGCGCACGCTGCTCGGCATCCGGCTCGTGGTGACGCTCGTCGGCGTGCTGCTCATGGGCGCCTTCGCCTTCGCCGCCTATGGCACGACGCTCGGCATCGGCGTGCTCGTCGCGGGCGCGGGGGTCCTCGTCGCCAATGTCCAGGCGACGCTCGCCGTGCCGCTCATGGCCGAGCTGCGGCTCGGCTGGGTGTCGGCGCTGGACTTCGTGCGCCAGGTCGTGGGCGTCCTGTTCATCGTCGTGCTCGTCGTGGCGGGCGCGACGCTGCTGCCGTTCCTCGCGATCCCGGCGCTCGCGGCGGCGATCGTGCTAGTCCCGACGGCGCTGCTCGTCCGCGGCGACATCCCCCTGCGGCCGTCGTTCGACCTCGGCGAGTGGCGCGCGCTCGCCGGCCCGGTGCTGACGTACTCGATCGCCGTCGCCGCCGCGACGCTGTACCTGCGCGCCGCGATCATCATCGTGTCGCTGCTGGCCAGCGGCCACCAGCTCGGCCTGTTCAGCCTCGGCTTTCGCGTCGTCGAGGTGCTGCTGCTCGTCCCCGGGCTGCTCGTCGGGGCGGCGTTCCCGATCTTCGCGCGGGCCGCGCGCGACGATCCCGCGCGGCTCGGCTACGCGCTGTCGCGCGTCTTCGAGGTGTCGCTGATCGTCGGCGCCTGGGTCGCGCTCGCGCTGGCGATCGGCGCGCCGCTCGTCGTCGAGATCATGGGCGGACGCCAGTTCGCGGCCGCCGCGCCGGTGCTCGCGATCCAGGCGGTCGTGCTCGGAGCGACGTTCGTCAACGCCGTCTGGGGCTACGGGATGCTGAGCCTGCACCTGCACCGGACGATTCTCGCGCTGAGCTTCGGGCTGCTCGCCGCCGTCGTCGTCGTCGTGGCGGTGCTCGTGCCGATCGACGGCGCGCGCGGAGCCGCGATCGGGACGGCCGCCGTCGAGGTCGTGGCCGCGGTCGTCGGCGGGTTCCTGCTCGTGCGCGGGCGCCCGCACCTGCGACCGCGGCTGCAGATCGTCCCGAAGGTCGCGCTCGCGGCGGCGCTCGGCGCGGCGCCCGCGTTCGCGACCGAGCTGCCGGTGTCGCTGCGCGTCGTGCTGGCCTCGCTCGTCTACGGCGCCGTGCTGCTCGCGCTGCGCGCGTTCCCGCGCGAGCTCGACGCGCTGCTCAGCCGCCGGCCTGCTTGACGAAGACCGCGGTGTACGCCGCGCCGCGCAGGCCGCGCGACTCCCAGGCGCCGAGCATCCGCGTCAGCGCCGCCCCGACCGTGTGCGCGAAGCGCACCTGCGGGCGCAGCGCCGGCGGACGCAGCCACGAGCGCTCCCAGCCCAGCCGGTTGAGCTGCCGGCCGACGTCGTCGGACGCGGTGGCCGCGACGAGCCGCAGCCCCAGGCGCTGCGCCTCGTCGCGCAGCGCGGCGAACGGGATGAGCGTGAGGTGGCGCGGCGCGTCGAGGTGCACCCAGCGAGCGCCGAAGATTCGAAATTGCACCGCGTCGGGGTTCGGCGTCGCGAGCGCGAGCACGCCGCCGGGCTCGAGGTTGGCGGCCAGCGCGCGCAGCACCGCCCAGGGCTCGGGCAGGTGCTCGACGACGTGCCACAGCACCGCGGCGCGGCTCGGCGCGAGCTGCGCCAGCTCGTCCTGCGGCGCCGCCGTGTTGATCGCCCGCATCCCCGCCCGCTCGAGCCGACGACAGCAGTCGGCGTCCATCTCCAGCGCGACGACGTCGAAGCCGGCGCGCGCGGCCGCCCGCGCGAAGACACCCTGCGAGGGCCCGATCTCGACCAACTGCCCCGGCTCGACGCGCCGCGTGAGCAGCTCGACGCGCGACGACTCGGCGGCGATCGCCGCCTCGAGGTCGTGCGGCGCGATCGACGGGTGGTAGTCGGGCGGGTAGTAGCGCCCGAGATCGGCGGGCACCTCGGGCAACCACAGCACGGCGCAGCCCCCGCAGCGCCAGTAGTCGAAGCGCTCGTTGGTGACGGTCCGGTTGCGGTCGGCGGCGCGCAGCGCGAACGAGGCGGCGCCGCCGCAGCGCGGGCACGTCATCGGCGGCCGGTCACGTCATCCGTCTCGCGGCGCCACCGGGACGATCGGCGGCGGCCTGACCGAGGCGTCGATCACGACCGCGAAGCCGTTTCCGACCTTGTCGTCGGGATCGAGGTGGTCGATGACGCGGAAGCCGAGCTGCTCGCACATGTCCAGGAAGCTCTCGCACGTCCAGACGCTCCAGTGCGCGTCCTCGTCGGTGCGAAAGCCCGTCCTGTGGCGCTCGACCAGCTCCTCGACGGACGTGACCGGGCGCTCGGCGTCGAACGTGCGCTCCTTGTGGGGCACGACCGCCACGACGTAGCGGCGCGCGACGCGCTGCCACTCCAGCAGCGCGCGGATCGGGTCGGGGAAGTGCTCGAGCACGTGCGAGCTGAAGACGAAGTCGTGCGAGTCGTCGGCGAACGGCAGCTCGTCGCCGGGCGCCACGACGTCGACCTTCGCCGGCCGCAGCGCGAGCCGGCGCTCCTCCTCCTTGTAGATCGTGTCCATCGCCGACCACTTGTCGACGTTGATCGCGTCCAGCCAGAAGCGGTTGTGCGCCGACGCGCCGATCTCGATGCCCTTCAGCCCCTTGAGGTAGCCGGTGACGAACCTCGAGTCGCGGCGGCGCAGCAGCAGGCTCAGGTAGTACAGCCGCGTCTTGAGCTCGGTGATCTTCGGGGAGTCCAGTACGGCGATCGCCGAAGCGTAGCGGCGGGCGGCGCGCCCGCCGGCCGCCGGCCTATCGCACGCGGAAGGTCATCGGACAGGCGTAGTCGCTGACGAGGTCGGGCCTCGTCGAGCGGTACGCGGCGCCGATCGCGTAGGTGCCGCGGCGACTCAGGCGCAGCCGCCGGGCGAACCGGCCGTCGCGATCGGTCCGCACCTCCACGACCCGCCGCGCGACGCCGCCGCCCGGCGCGACGCGCCTGACCGTCAGCCGCAGCGTGGCGCCGGCGAGCCGCGGGCGCGTGCTGCCGCGAAGCGCGATCGCCCGCCCGCGGCGCACGAGCGGGCTGCCGCGCCGGCCGGCCAGTCCCCCGCGAGGCGAGCTCGCAAGACGGATCTGGACCCCTCGCGGGCCCGTGATGACCGGTCCGCCGGCGTCGACGACGACCTCGTCCTCGAGGCTTCCCGACGCTCCCGAGTTCAGTGTGCGCAGCGCGGTGAAGCTCATCCCGTAGGAGGTGTCCGGCCACGGCGCGACGGGCAGGATCGCGAACGGCAGCACGGCCGTCGCGACGCCGCCGGCGGGGATCTCGACGTCCCAGCTGCGCGCCTCGAAGTCGCCGCCGTGCGCGGCGACGCCCGCCGCGCACGCCGCGAACCCCCGGCCGATGGAGGCCGCGCCGAGCAGCGTCCCGCCTCGCAGGTCGAGCGTGTCCGCCGTGAACCGCAGCGGCGAGCCCTCGACCGGATAGCCGTCCACGCGCGCGAAGCGCGGCGTGCGAAAGCCGAACGCGAACCGCTCGGCACGCCCGACGGCGGTCATCTGCACCGTGTACGTCAGCTGCCGGGTCACGCCGAACTCGACGACGTCGGGCTGCGTGTCGACGGCGATCGTCAGCGCGGCGGGGCCGACCGCGGGCCGGCAGAGGGCCGCTGCGAGCAGCGCGGCGACGCCGCACGCGACGGCCATGCCGCGCGATCGCCCACGCCGGTCTGCTGCCACGAGCGGCAGGGTAACCGCCGGGCGGGGCGTCGCCTAGCATCCGCGGATGGCCACCGCCGGCGCCGACGGGTCGAGGATCGCGCGGCTGCCGCGCGCGCTGCGGGGACCCGCGGCCGCCGCCCAGCGGGTGCTGGCCGCGCTCGGCCGGCTGCGCTCCTCGCCCTACGTCTTCGAGGCCGACGGCATGGCGACCGCGTGGCACTCGCCGTTCCTCGCCGACGAGACGTGGCAGGCGCGCTACGACGAGATGGCGCGCGACTGGTTCAGCGGCGGGGTCGTCGACGTCCGCTGGCGGATGTGGATCCTGACGGAGCTGGCGCGGCGGATGGACGGCCTCGGGGCGTTCGCCGAGTTCGGCACGAACCGCGGCGGCTGCGCGTACATGATGCTCGCCACGACGCAGCGCAGCGCGCTGCACATGTTCGACACCTTCGCCGGGATCCCCGACGCGAACCTCACCGACGAGGAGCGCGCCGCAGGCTTCGCCGGCAGCTGGGCCGACACCTCGGTCGAGCACGTCCGCCGGCGCCTCGGCGAGTGGCCCGAGCGCACGCGCTTCTGGGTCGGCGACGTCTTCGAGACGTTGCAGACGGCCGACACCGGCGAGCTGGCGCTCGTCCACATGGACCTCAACGCCGCCGCGGCGACGAGGCGCGCGCTGCAGTACGCGCTTCCCCGGCTGCGCGCCGGCGGGCTCATCGTCTTCGACGACTACGGCTTCACGGGCTACGAGGACCAGCGCGCCGTCGTCGACGCGTTCTTCGCCGGCGAGCGCGACCGCCCGGTGGCGCTGCCGACCGGGCAGGCGCTGCTGCTCAAGACGGCGTAGCGCGGCGCGTCACGCGCGCCGGCGGTCGCGGACGCGGCGGCCGAGCGCGAACGCGCGGTGCAGCGCATCGTGGCTGGCGGCGTAGGCCAGCGAGCGCAGCGCGTGGCCGGCCTCGCGCCGCCACGGCCGGCGCAGCGCGCCGCCGAGCGGCGAGGGCCGCTCGATCGCCGTCGCAAAGCGCACGAGCGGCGCCGCCACGCGCGGCCAGGCCAACTCCTCGGCGATCGTCGCGAGGGCGCCCGCGTAGGAGCCGCGGCCGGCGGCGAGGACGCGCTCGAGCGCATCGGCGAGCGCCGCCGCGTCGCCGGGCGGGACCGCCTCGCCGAGGCGCTCGCGGCGCACGCGCTCGGACAGCTCGTCGCCCTCCGTGCAGACCACGGGCAGGCCGGCCCAGAAGCAGTCCAGCAGGCGGGTGCGGAAGGCAAAGCGGGTCTCGAGGTGCTCGCGGTGCGTCGTCACCGCGCACGTCGCCTCCAGCAGCCAGTCGGCGCGCTGCTCGTAGGGCACCCAGCGCGTGTTGAAGAACACGCGGCTGTCGAGCATGCCGGCGGCGGACGCGGCGCGGCGCGCCTCCTCGCTGGCGCGCCGCGCGGCCGGATGGTCGGTGCCGCCCATGAAGACCAGGCGCGCGCGGGGACGGCGCTCGGCGAGCAGCTCGAGGGCGCGGACGGCGCAGGCGGGGTCGAGCCAGTTCCAGATCCCGCCGTTCCACAGCACGATCTCGTCGTCGGGGCCGATCGCCGGGAACGCCGCGCGGATCGGCGACCCCGACGCCGCCGGCACCGCGTCCGCCGGCAGCCCGAACGGCACGACGTCGATCACCGAGCGGAAGCTCGGGTCGCGGTCGTAGGCGTCGGGCCCGATGAGGCGCTGGGCGTACAGCGCGCCGAGCCACAGGTCGCGCTGCTTCTCGCTGGCGCACAGGAAGTGATGGCCGCCGCGCAGCGCGTCGTGCAGGCGGTCGAGCGTCAGGTGCACCCACATCCGGCGCTGCAGCGGGCGGTCGGCGAAGAGCTCGAGCGTCTCGAGCGTCTCGGGGTCGTAGAGGTCGTAGACGACGCGCGCCCCCGAGCGGTGCATCCAGCCGGCGATCACCGGCCACTGCGGCTGGGCGACGACGACGTCGGCCGCCATGACGCGATCGCGCAGCGCGCGCGGCGAGTGCGCGGCGAACTCGACGAGCGCGACGGCGTCTGAGGACACCGAGCGGATCTCGGCGGCCGCGAGCGTGACGTCGGCATGCGCGCTGAGGACGTGCGCGAGCTCCCACGCGCGGATCGCCGCGCCGGCCATCCGCTCGCCGACGCGGTCGAGCGTGATCAGCAGGACGCGCGGGCGAGCGCTCATGCCGCGACCTCGCGCCACCAGCGAACGGTGTCGGCGAGCCCGTCGCGCAGCGAGCGCCGCGGCCGGAAGCCGACCTCGTCGCGCAGCCGCGACACGTCGGCGACGATCTCCTCCGGCTCGCCGGCGCGTCGCGGCACGGCGCCGACGTCGAGCAGGTCCGGCCGGCCGGCCGCCTGCGCGAGCGCCTCGGCGACCGCGCGCACGCTCGCGGCCTCGCCGGAGGCGATGTTCACCGCTCCCTCGACCGGCGAGTCCAGCAGCGCGGCGAACGCGCCGGCGACGTCGTCGACGTGCAGGAAGTCGCGGCGCTGCGCGCCCGCGCTCGTCGCCGCCCGCTCGCCCGCGACGAGCGCGCGCGCGACGCCGGCGACGAGCCGGCGGGCGTCCTCGCCGGGGCCGAAGACGAAGAAGATCCGCCCCCATGCCAGCGACAGCCCGGCGGCGGCGGCGAGCCCCTCGACGACGCGCCGCGTGGCGTCCTTGCAGGTGCCGTAGTACGTCGCCGGCGCCAGCGGGGCGTCCTCGGCGAGCGGCCCGGGCGCCGTCCAGTCGTACTCCGCGCAGGTGCCGGCCAGCGTCGCGCGGCGCCCGCCGGCGAGTGCGAACTCGTCGACGAGCGCGACCGTCGCCGCGACCCAGGCGGCGTTCTCGCGTGCCGACCAGAACGCCCCCGGCTCGGCGTACCACGCGAGGTGCAGCAGGTGCGACGCGCCGACGGCGTCGACCACGGAGCGCCGGCGGGCTGCGTCGAGCAGGTCGGCGGCGTGCCACGTGATCCCGGGGGTCGCGTCGTCGGGCGCACCGCGGGCGACGGCATGGACGTCGAAGCCGCGCGCGGCCAGCGCGCCGAGCGCGGGACGCCCGACGAACCCGCTCGCGCCGGTGACGAGCACGCGCCTCACGGCGCGAAGTCCGGATGAGCGCGGTCGCGCTCGGAGATCGTGCGCTCGCCGTGCGGCGGCGGCCACGCGATCGCGAAGGCGGGATCGTCCCAGCGCACGCCGCGGGCCGCCTCGGGAACGTAGGGGTGGCCCATGAGGTAGTGCACCTCCGTGTCGTCGGTCAGCGTCTGGAAGCCGTGCGCGAGCCCGGCCGGCAGGTAGAGGCCGCGGCGGTTGTCGGCGGTCAGCTCGACGGCGTGCCAGCGCAGGTAGCTGCCGCCGTCGCGGCGCAGGTCGACGCCGACGTCCCAGATCGCCCCGCGCACGCAGCGCACGAGCTTGGCCTCCTCGTGCGGCGCGGCCTGGTAGTGCAGCCCGCGCAGCGTGTCGCGCGCGGCGCTGAACGAGCTGTTGGCCTGCACGCCGACCGGCTGCAGCCCCTGGCGGCGGAACAGCTCCTCGTCGTACGTGCGGGCGAACCAGCCGCGCTCGTCGCCGAGCAGATCGAGCTCGATGACGTAGGCCCCGCGCAGCGGCGTCGGCACGAACCTCATCCGACGAGGCGCAGCTCGGGTGCGCGGGCCGCGAAGCGTCCGCCCCACTCCCGGATGTAGGAGAGCTGGCCCATGAGCTCCTCCTTGATGTTCCACGGCACGATGAGCACGACGTCGGGCCGGCGCTCGCGGATCGCGTCGGGTGCCAGGATCGGGATGTGCGTCCCGGGCAGCAGGCGCCCCTGCTTGTGCGGGCTCGCGTCGCACGTGAAGTCGATGAAGTCGCGCCCGGCGCCGCAGAAGTTCAGCAGCGTGTTGCCCTTGGCGGCCGCCCCGTAGCCGGCGATCGACGCCCCCGCGCGCTTCAGCTCGATGAGGAACGACAGGATCTGGCGCTTGTCCTCGACGACGCGCTCGCCGTAGCGCAGGTACGTCTCCGCCGTCTCGAGCCCGGCGGCGCGCTCGCGCTCGGCCAGCTCGCGCACGGCGCCGGTGCGCTCGCGCGGGTCGTCGTCGTGGCAGCCGAAGATCCGCAGCGAGCCGCCGTGCGTCGGCAGCTCCTCGACGTCGAACAGCCGCAGCCCGTGCGCCGCGAAGACGCGCCCGGCGGTCGCGAGGGACAGGTACGAGAAGTGCTCGTGGTAGATCGTGTCCCACTGGTTGAGCTCGATCAGCCTGAGCAGGTGCGGGAACTCGATCGTGATGACGCCGCGCGGCTTCAGCGCGATCTTCAGGCCGGCGACGAAGTCGTTGATGTCGGGCACGTGCGCGAGGACGTTGTTGCCGACGAGCAGGTCGGCCTGCGAGTCGGCCGCGACGGCGCGCGCCGTCTGCGCGCCCCAGAACTCGACGAGCGTCGGGATGCCCTTGTCGATCGCCGCCCTGGCCGTGTTCGCCGCCGGCTCGACTCCGAGCACCGGCACGCCGCGCGCGTGGAAGAACTGCAGCAGGTAGCCGTCGTTGGAGGCGATCTCGACGACCCTGCTCGAGGCGCCCAACGCGAGCCGCTCGCTTATCTGCTCGACGTAGCGGCGGCAGTGCTCCAGCCACGAGCTCGAGTACGACGAGAAGTAGGCGTACTCGTCGTCGAAGATGTGCTCCGGGCGCTCGTAGTCCTCGAGCTGGACGAGCCAGCAGCGCGAGCACACGAGCGCGCGCAGCGGATAGAACGGCTCCATCGCCCGGTCCTGCTCGGGGTCGAGGTTCGAGTTGGCCAGCGGCGACATGCCGAGGTCGGCGACGACGTGCTCGAGCGGCGCGCCGCAGAACCGGCACGCGGACGCCGCTAGGTCCATGTCTTCCACGGCGCGCGCGATGACGCCCACAGCGCCTCGAGCTCGTTGCGCTCGCGCAGCGTGTCCATCGCCTGCCAGAAGCCGCGGTGGCGGTAGACCGTCAGCTCGCCGCGCTCGGCGAGCGCGCACAGCGGCTCGTCCTCCCAGCGCGTCCGGTCGCCGGCGATGAAGTCGCCGACCGCCGGCTCGCAGACGAAGAAGCCGCCGTTGATCCAGGCGTTGTCGCCGCGCGGCTTCTCGGCGAAGCTGTCGACGCGCGAGCCGGCGATCTCGAGCGCCCCGAAGCGCCCCGGCGGCTGGACGGCCGTGACCGTCGCCAGGCGCCCCTCGTCGCGGTGGTGGGCGACGAGCGCGGTGACGTCGACGTCGGCGACGCCGTCGCCGTAGGTCAGGCAGAACGTCTCGCCGCCGACGTGCGGCAGCACGCGCTTCAGGCGCCCGCCGGTCATCGTCTCGTCGCCGGTCTCGACGCACGTGACCCGCCACGGCTCGGTCGTCGAGTGGTGGACCTCCATCTCGCCCGTGCGCATGTCGAACGTGACGTCGGAGGTGTGCAGCGCGTAGTTGGCGAACCACTCCTTGATGACGTAGCCCTTGTAGCCCAGGCAGACGACGAACTCCTCGACGCCGTGGGCGGCGTAGATCTTCATGATGTGCCACAGGATCGGCATGCCGCCGACCTCGACCATCGGCTTCGGCTTGACGGTCGTCTCCTCGCTCAGGCGCGAGCCCAGACCGCCGGCGAGGATCACCGCTTTCACGGCGGTCAGGGTAGTGTGCCGCGACTCGATGGCGCGCTCCGCACTGATCACCGGGATCACCGGCCAGGACGGCTCGTACCTCGCCGAGCTGCTGCTCGAGCGCGGCTACGAGGTGCACGGGATGGTGCGCCGCGCATCGACGGAGAAGTTCGACCGCATCGAGCACCTGCGCGACGAGCTCACGCTGCACCAGGGCGACCTGCTCGACCAGCGCTCGCTCGTCGACACGCTGCGCGCGTCGCGGCCCGACGAGATCTACAACCTCGCCGCGATGAGCTTCGTGGCGGTCTCGTGGGTGCAGCCGACGCTCACCGCCGAGTTCACCGGCGTCGGCGTGACGCGGATGCTCGAGGCCGTGCGCGAGGCGGCCCCCGGCGCGCGCTTCTACCAGGCCTCGAGCTCGGAGATGTTCGGCAAGGTGCGCGAGGTCCCGCAGACCGAGAGCACGCCGTTCTACCCGCGCTCCCCGTACGGCGTGGCCAAGGCCTACGGGCACTTCATCACCGTCAACTACCGCGAGTCCTACGACCTCTTCGCGTGCTCGGGGATCCTCTTCAACCACGAGAGCCCCCGGCGCGGGCTGGAGTTCGTCACCCGCAAGATCTCCTGGCACGCGGCCGCGATCAGGCACGGGCTGCGCGACGAGCTGGCGCTCGGCAACCTCGACGCCCAGCGCGACTGGGGGTACGCCAAGGACTACGTCGAGGCGATGTACCTCATGCTCCAGCAGGACGCGCCCGGCGACTTCGTCATCGCGACGAACGCGACGCACACCGTCCGCGAGTGCGTGCAGATCGCCTTCGACGAGGCGGGCGTCGAGAACTGGGAGCGCTACGTGCGCATGGACCCCGGGCTGCTGCGCCCCGCCGAGGTCGACCAGCTCATCGGCGACCCCGCGAAGGCCAAGGCGCAGCTCGGCTGGGAGCCGAGGACGAGCTTCGAGGAGCTCATCCGGCTGATGACGCGCTCGGACCTCGAGCTGCTGGCCTGACGCCCGCGGCCGCGAAGGCCTCGATCTGCGCGAGCGTCACGGCGCGCATGTCCTCGCCCGCGCCCAGCGCCCGGTACCAGTCGACGATGCTCGCCAGCGCCTCGTCGAGTCCCCACGCCGGCGCCCAGCCGAGGCGCTCGCGCGCCTTCGCGGAGTCCAGCGCGAGGTAGCCGGCCTCGTACGGATGCGGCCCCGCGTCGACCTCCCAGCGCAGCGTCTGCGGCCACAGCTCGGTCAGGCGGTCGACGAGCCGGCGCACCGGCTGGGCGTCGCCGAGGTCCGGGCCGAAGTTCCAGCCGCCCTGGTGGCCGGCGTCGGCGTGCAACGCGCGGGCGAGCGCGAGGTAGCCCGACAGCGGGTTGAGCACGTGCTGCCACGGGCGCACCGCTTCGGGGTTGCGCACGCGGATCGGCTCGCCGGCGAGCGCGCCGCGCATCACGTCCGCGACGAGCCGGTCCTCGCCCCAGTCGCCGCCGCCGATGACGTTGCCCGCGCGCGCCGAGCCCAGCCGCGGCCCGTCCCCGTGCGCGCCGCCGGCCGACAGGAACGAGCGCACGTAGGCGTCGGCGACGAGCTCGGCGCAGCCCTTCGAGCTCGAGTACGGGTCGTGGCCGCCCTTCGGGTCGTCCTCGACGAACGGACGCCGCTGCCCGCGGTTGTCGTAGCACTTGTCGGAGGTGACGTTGACGACGGCGCGGACGGAGGGCGTCGCGCGGACGGCCTCGAGCACGTTGACGGTCCCCATCACGTTCGTCTCGTACGTCGTCCGCGGGTCGGCGAACGAGCGGCGAACGAGCGACTGCGCCGCCATGTGGACGACGACCTCCGGCTCGTGGGCGGCGAACGCGGCCACGACCGCGGCGTGGTCGCGGACGTCGGCGCGCACGTCGGCGGCGAGCTCGCCGATCCGCGCGAGCTCGTACAGCGACGGCGTCGTCGGGACGGTGTCCGCCAGCCCCGTGACGTCCGCTCCCAGCGCGTGCAGCCACAGCGTCAGCCAGGCGCCCTTGAAGCCGGTGTGGCCCGTGACGAGCACCCTGCGGCCGCGCCAGAAGGCGGGCTCGACGAGCGGCGGCATGGCCGCAGACCTTACGCCGGGAGGCGTGCCGGTCGCGCGCGGGGGCTAGGCTCACCCGGATGTCATGGTCGTCGCACGGCACGGGGCGGTTTCGCCCCGAGGAGCTCGGGTCGCTCGGTGAGCGCTGCGTGCTCGAGGACGGCGTCCTCGTCTTCAACCCCGCGACGGTCCACCTCGGCGACGACGTCTACGTCGGTCACCGCACGATGCTCAAGGGCGACACGCGCGCGGAGCTGCGCGTCGGCCACGGCGCCTGGATCGGGCAGAGCTGCTTCATGCAGAGCGCGGGCGGCATCGACATCGGCGCGCGCGCCGGGGTCGGGCCGGGCGTGATGATCCTGACCTCGACGCACGCCGAGACGCGGCCGCCGGCGCCGGTCGTCGACGCGCCGCTGGAGTTCGGCACGGTCGAGCTGGGCCCCGGCTGCGACATCGGCGTGGGCGCGATCCTGCTGCCGGGCTGCCGCGTCGGCGCCGGCGCGCAGATCGGCGCCGGCGCGGTGGTGACCGGCGACGTCCCCGACGGGACGGTCGCCGCCGGCGTCCCGGCGCGCGTCGTGCGCCGGCGCGGGGAGCGCTGATGCTGCGCCTGGCAGAGCCGCGCTTCGGTGCCGACGCCCTCGAGGCGATCGGCCGCGTGCTGGCCTCCGGCCACCTCACGCAGGGACCGGTCGTGGCGGAGTTCGAGGAGGCGGTCGCAGGCTTCTGCGGCGTTCGCCACGGCGTCGCGACGACGTCGGCGACGACGGCGATCGAGCTTGCGCTCGCAGCGCTGGAGATCGGACCCGGCGACGAGGTGATCGCGGCCGACTTCACGTACCCCGCGACCGGCAACGCGGTGCTGCAGCGCGGCGCCAGCCTGCGGCTGGCCGACGCCGACCCGGCGACGTACTGCGTCGACCCGGCCGCCGTCGAGGCGCTCATCACGCCGCGCACGAAAGCCGTGCTGGCCGTCGACGTCTTCGGGCTGCCCGCGGACTACACGGCGCTCGAGCCGCTGCTCGAGCGCCACGGGATCGCGCTCGTGTGCGACGCCGCGTGCTCGCTCGGAGGCGCGATCGGCGAGCGGCGCTGCGGCGCCTTCGGCCGCGCGGGCTGCTTCAGCTTCCATCCGCGCAAGTCGCTGACGACCGGCGAGGGCGGCATGGTCGTCACCGACGACGACGCGCTCGCGCAGCGCCTGCGGCTGCTGCGCAACCACGGCACGCAGCGCGACGGCTGGCGCGCGACGTTCGTCGAGCCGGGCTTCAACTACCGCATGAGCGACCTCAACGCCGCGCTCGGCCTCGTGCAGCTGCCCGCGCACGAGGAGACCGTCCGCGCGCGCAACGCGCTCGCCGAGCAGCTCACCGCGCTGCTCGACGGCGTCGAGGGCGTCCGGCCCCAGCACGTGCCCGACGGCGCACTGCACCCCTACCAGGCCTACGTCGTGACGTGCGACCCCTCGCTGGACCGCGACGCGCTCATCGCGGCGCTGCGCGAGCGCGGCGTCGAGTCGACGCTCGGGACGTACGCGATGCACGCCGAGCCGGCGTTCACCGCCGCCTGCGGGACCGCGCCCGGCGACCTGCCGGCCAGCCGCGCGCTCGCCGAGCGCACGCTCGCGCTGCCGCTGCACCAGGCGCTGAGCGCCGCCGACATGGAGACGGTCGCGGAGGCGCTCGACGCGGCGATCAGGCAGCTGCCGGCGCGCTGAGATACCAGCGCACGGTGCGCCGCAGGCCCTCCTCGAGGCTCGTGCCGGCGACGAAGCCGGTCGCCTCGCGCAGGCGCGCGGTGTCGGCGAGCAGGCGCCGCACGTCGCCGGGGCGCGGCGGGCCGTGCTCGACGGGGTGCTCGGGGGCGTCGAGCGCGTCGAGCAGCTCGCGGACCATCTCGTTGACGGAGGCCTCCGTCCCCGTGCCGATGTTGTACGTCTCGCCCGACCCGCCGGCAACCGCCACCGCGAGCGTCCCGGCCACCGTGTCGCCGACGTAGGTCATGTCGCGCGTCTGCTCGCCGTCGCCGTTGACGATCACCGGCTCGCCGGCGAGCACGCGCCGCACGACGATCGGGATCAGGCCGGCGTAGGCCGTGTCGTTCTGGCGCTCGCCGTAGGCGTTGAACGGACGCGCGACGACGACGTCGAGCCCGAACGTCGCGCGGTAGCTCAGGGCGACGAGGTCGGTCGCGGCCTTGGCGGCGGCGTAGGGCGTGTGCGCGCCGAGCGGGTGCTGCTCGCCCATCGGAACGCGCCGCGCCGTGCCGTAGACCTCCGAGGAGGAGAACTGCACGAGCCGCTCGAAGCCGCCGGCGCGCTGCAGCTCGCAGACGGCGGTCGTCATCGCGACGTTGCGCTCGACGTTCTCGCGCGGGTGCTCGAGCGAGTGCGGCAGCGGGATGACGGCGAGGTTGAAGCAGAGGTCGAGCGGCCGGCCGCCGCACGCCTCCTTCAGGGCGGTGGGCGCCGCGCAGTCGGCGTGCACGAACTCGATGCGGTCGCGCACCGCCGCCAGGTTGGCCTCGCGGCCGAGGCTGAGGTCGTCGACGACGACGACGCGCGCGGCCCCCGCCGCGAGCAGCCCCTCGACGAGGTGGCTGCCGATGAAGCCGGCGCCGCCCGTCACGAGCGCGCCGGCGCCGTGCAGGTCGCGCGGGACGTCAGGCGATGCGCTCATGCAGGGCCAGACGGTAGCCGGGCACGACCGGCTCGTGCGACGCGGCCGAGCGGCGGATCGCCTGCGCGGTCGACAGCGCCGCGAGCCCGTCCATGCCGTCGACCGGAGCCGGCTCGCCGGCCCGCAGGGCCGCGACGAACCCCTCCCACTGCGCGCGCAGCGGCTCGCGGCGGTCGAGCGCGTAGCGCGTCATGTTGCCCTCGCCGCCGCCGCGGACCGCCGCGAGCGCGTCCCACTCGTTGGCGTGCTTGGGATGCTCGTAGAGCTCGAGCACCTGCGCCAGGTAGTCGACGACGAGCATCCCGCGCTCGCCGAGCACGCTGAGCTGGCGGACCTTCGTCGGCGTCATCCAGTTGGCCTCCAGCAGCCCCGTCGTGCCGTCCCCGAGGCGCATGGTCGCGCACAGCAGGTCCTCGCCGCCCGTGTGCAGCGGGCTCGCCGTCTCGGCATAGACGCGGTCGACCTCCTGGCCGGTGGCGAAGCGCATGACGTCGACGTCGTGGGTCGCCAGGTCGAGCGCCACCCCGCGCATGTCGCCGCGGTTGGGAAACGGGCTCAGCCGCCGCGCGTGCAGCTGATGCACGCGCCCGATCGAGCCCTCCTCGATGCGGTCGCGCAGCGCGACGATCGCCGGGTTGAAGCGCTCGACGTGGCCGACGGCCAGCAGCAGCCCGCGCGCGTGCGCGTCGCGCACGAGCCCGAGCGCCTGCTGCTCGGTGGCGGCCGTCGGCTTCTCCACGAGCACGTGCAGGCCGGCGGCGAGCGCCTCGTGGCCGCACGCGGCCAGCAGCGCGACCGGCACCGCGATGCACGCGAAGTCCGGCGCGCAGGCGTCGACCGCCTCGGCGAGCGACGCCGTCGCGCGCACGCCTGGGTACGCCGCCGTCGTGCGGGCGCGGCGCTCGGGATCGGGATCGACGACCGCCGCGAGCTCGACGCCCGGGAGCCCGTGCAGGACGCGCACGTGGTGCGTTCCCATCGCGCCGAGCCCGACGACGACAGCGCGCAGTGCAGCTGGCTGGACGGCCATCGGCGCGCGAGGTTACGCGACCGGCGGCGCCCGCGCGTACGGCGCGGCGCCGGCGCCCGCCCGGCCGGCCGGCCGCGGGTCGTGTCACGCTAGGGCGAGATGCCGGTCGCGCTCTTCGACACCGCCACCCCGCTGCGCCCCCTGCGTGCCGAGCTCGACGCGGCGATCGGGCGCGTCCTGGACTCGGGCCACTTCGTGCTCGGGCGCGAGCTCGGCGCGTTCGAGGGGGAGTTCGCCGCGTTCTGCGGCGCGGCCCACGCCGTCGGCGTCGCCAACGGCACCGAGGCGCTGACGATCGCGCTGCGCGCGATGGGCGTCGGCCCGGGCGACGACGTCGTCGTGCCGTCGTTCACCTTCTACGCGAGCGCCGAGGCGATCCCGCCGACGGGCGCGCGGCCGGTCTTCTGCGACGTCGACCCCGACACCTACTGCGCGACCGCCGAGACCGTCAGGGCGGCGCTGACGCCGAGGACGAAGGCGGTCGTCGTCGTGCACCTGTTCGGCAACGTCGCGCCGATCGCGGAGATCGAGGCGCTCGGCGTCCCGGTGCTCGAGGACGCCGCCCAATCGGCCGGCTCGCGGTCGCCCGCCGGCCGGCCGGGATCGCTCGGGACGGCGGCCACCTTCAGCTTCTTTCCCTCGAAGAACCTCGGCTGCTTCGGCGACGGCGGCGCGATCACGACCGGCGACGCCCAGCTCGCCGACCGCGTGCGAACGCTGCGCTTTCACGGATCGCGCGACAAGGTGACCTACGAGCAGGTCGGCTACAACTCGCGCCTGGACGAGCTGCAGGCCGCGATCCTGCGCGTGCAGCTGCCGCACCTGCAGGCGTGGGCGGACGGGCGCCGCGCCGCCGCGCGCCACTACGCCGAGGCGGGCCTCGGCGAGCTCGTGGCCCTGCCCGCCGCGACCGACGGCGCCGAGCCCGCATGGCACCTGTACGTCGTGCGCAGCGAGCGCGCCGGCGAGCTCGAGGCGGCGCTGGGCGCCGCCGGCATCGGCAGCCGCGGCTACTACCGCACCCCGGTGCACCGCCAGCCGGCGATGCGCGAATGGGGCGCCGATGTGCGGCTGCCCGCGACCGACGAGCTCGCGCGGACACACCTGGCGCTGCCGATGAGCCCCGTGCTGAGCGCCGGGGCGGCCGGCGAGGTCGTCGCGGCCGCGCGCCGCGCGCTGAGCTAGCCGCGCCGGCGGCGCGTGCGGTCGAGGTCGGCCTGCAGGCGCTCGAGCACGCGTACGACGCGCAGGCCGCTGTCGCCGTCGGAGCGCGGCGTCGTCCCGTCGCGGACGCATGCCACGAAGTGCTCGACCTCGAGGCGCAGCGGCTCGGCGTTGGAGATCCGCGGGCTCCAGATGTCGCCCGCTCGCGTGATGTACTCGCCGTAGGAGCCGGCCTGCTGGTCGAACCCCTTGTCGTAGACGGTCACCTTGCGCTCGAGGTCCATGTCGTCGAACGTCGCCATCCGCTGCGAGCCGACGACCGTGAAGCGCCGCTCCTTGTGGGGATCCAGCCACGACAGGTGCAGATGCGCCGACAGGCCGCTCGGAAAGCGCAGAAAGGCGAAGACGACGTCCTCGACGCCGTCGCGCATGTACGACTCGCCGCGGGCGCTGACCTCCGACGGGTCCTGCCCGGCGAGATGCAGGATCACGGAGATGTCGTGCGCGCCTAGGCTCCACAGCGCGTTCTCGTCGGCGCGCAGCTGGCCGAGGTTCAACCGGTTGGAGTAGATGTAGTGGATCTCGCCGAGCTCGCCGGAGTCGGCGATCTCCTTGAGCCTGCGCACGCCGGGGTGGTACTCGAGCAGGTGGCCGACCATGAGCACGCCGCCGGACTCGCGCGCCGCGGCGACCGCCCGCTCGCCGTCGGCGACGGACTGCGCCAGCGGCTTCTCGACGAAGCAGTGCTTGCCCGCCCGCAGGACGCGGCTCGCCAGCTCGGCGTGCGTCGGGACCGGCGTCGCGACGACGACCGCGTCGAGGTCGTCGTCGGCGAGCAGGTCGTCGACGTCGGCGGTGAAGCGGGCCCGGCGGTGTACGGCCGCCAGCCGCTCGCGCACCTCGTCGCGCACGTCGCAGCACCACGCGAGCTCGGCGCCCGCCAGCGCCTCGATGTTGCGGGCGATGTTCGGGCCCCAGTAGCCGAGCCCGACGATGCCGACGCGCACGGGGCGCTCGCCGGGCGACTGCGCGGCGTCGCTCGCCGTCGGCTTGGCGGTGAGGCTCACGGCGCCCTCGCTACAGCAGGATCGCGCGGCCGCGCGAGCGGCGGGTCACGCCGCGCAGGTCGAGCGCGAGCGGCACGCGCGCGGCGGCGGCCTCGTGGTCGACGCCGGGATGCGCGGTGACGATGATCGCGAGGTCCGCGTCGGCGAGCACGTCGTCGAGCGGCTTGCTGCGCAGCCCGAGCTCCGGCAGCTCGGCGACGAACGGATCGTGGTAGGACAGGTCGCCGCCGAGCGCCGTCAGCAGCGTGACGATCTTCAGCCCCGGCGACTCGCGGACGTCGCCGACGCCCGCCTTGTAGCTGACGCCGAGGATCGCGATCTTCGACCCGCGCACCGGCTTGGCCGCGTCGTTGAGCAGCCGCTCGACCTTCGCGACGCAGTGGTATGGCATCTGCTGGTTGACCTTGCCGGCGAGCTCGATGAACTCCGTCGCCATGTCGAACTCGCGTGCCCGCCACGACAGGTAGAACGGGTCGACCGGCAGGCAGTGCCCGCCCATGCCGGGCCCCGGCTCGAAGCGCATGAACCCGTACGGCTTCGAGGAGGCGGCGTCGATGACCTCCCAGACGTCGATCCCCATCCGATCGCAGAGCATCGCCAGCTCGTTGACGAGCGCGATGTTCACCGAGCGGAAGATGTTCTCCAGCAGCTTCGTCAGCTCGGCGGCCTCCGGCGACGAGACGCGCACGACCGTGTCGCAGATCTCGCCGTACAGCGCCTCGGCGCGGTCGCCGCAGGCCGGCGTGAGGCCGCCGACGACCTTCGGCGTCGTGCGCATCGTGTAGTCGGTGCGACCCGGGTCGACGCGCTCGGGCGAGAAGGCGAGGTTGAAGTCCTCGCCGACGACGAGCCCCGACTCGGCGAGGATCGGCGCGACGCGGTCGCGCGTCGTGCCCGGGTACGTCGTGGACTCCAGCACGACGAGCTGGCCGGCCTGCAGGACGCCGGCGAGGTCGCGCGAGGCGCCGACGAGCATGCCGAGGTCGGGCTCGCGGTTGGGCGTCAGCGGCGTCGGGACGCAGATGAGGGCCGCGTCGCAGCGCGCCAGCGAGGCGAAGCGCGTCGTCGCCTCGATGCGCCCGGCGACCGCGCCGAGCGCCTCGTCGGAGACGTCCTCGACGTAGGACTCGCCGCGCCGCAGCGCGTCGACCTTGCGGCGGTCAACGTCGACGGCGACGACATCGCGGCCCTCGGCGGCGAAGGCGACTGCCAGCGGCAGGCCGACGTAGCCCATGCCGATGATTCCCACGGCCATGATCCGCGGAAGTGTAGAAGCTCGCGCCGACGCGCGGACGTCCCCGCGCGGACGCCCGTCAGGCGGCGGGCGCGGCCGCACGCAGGTCGGCGAGGTCGGCCTGCAGCATCTCCTCGATCATCGCCTCGAAGCTCGTCTCGGGCTGCCAGCCCAGCCGCTCGCGGGCGCGCGAGATGTCGCCGACCGGTGGCGCGCCCTCCGCCGGGCGCACGAGCTGCGCGTCGACGCGCACGTGGTCGGCCGGATCGAGGCCGGCGCAGGCGAACGCGACGTCGACGAGCTCGCGCACGGTGCGGCCGCGGCCGCCGGCGAGGATCAGGTCGCCGGGCTCGTCCTGGCGCAGCATGAGCCGGTAGCCGCGCACGACGTCGCGCGCGTGGCACCAGTCGCGCACCGCGTCGAGGTCGCCGAGGACAAGCTCGTCGCGCAGGCCGAGCTTGATCGCGGCGGCGCCGCGCGTGACCTTGCGCGGAAGGTAGCGCTCGGGGCGCCGCGGCGACTCATGGTTGTAGGCGATCGCGCTCGAGGCGTGCAGGTCGTGCCGGCCGCGCAGCACGTCGACGAGCCCGAGCGCCGCGAGCTTGGCGACGCCGTACGGCGAGCGCGCGCGCATCGGCGTGTCCTCGCGCTGCGGCGAGACGGTCGCCGCACCGAAGACCTCGCTCGAGCTGGCGACGAGGACGCGCACGTCCCGCCGGCACTCGCGGGCGGCCTCCAGCAGCGTCGCGGTCGCTCCGGCGACGAGCGCGAGCGTCGCCGCCGGGTCGTCCCACGACGCCGGTACGAACGTCGGCGCGGCGAGGTGGTAGAGCTCGTCGGGCTGCGTCTCGAGCACCGCCGCGCGCAGCGACGCCGGGTCGGCGAGGTCGCCGTGGACGGTGCCAGCGCCCTCCAGCGTCACGGGCGCGCGCACCATGCCGACGACCTCCGCGCCCTCGCCGCGCAGCAGCTCCGACAGGTAGGAGCCGTCCTGGCCGGTGATGCCCGTGATGAGCGCGCGCGGCACCGGCCAAGCCTAGCCGTCCGTTTTTGTGCGCTTGCGCGCGGGTAGCCGCTCGACACCGCGTGGAACTTCCGAAACCTTTGCGTCGCCCGCGCGTTCTGACGAACACCCCCTAGTCCGCCGCGTAGGCATCCCGCCCAGGATGACGCTCCCCCTCCCCAGCGGTCTGCACAGGCCCCCTC
>Ga0247713_1000038_pt1 | contig 94371 bp, 90 predicted proteins | sample 21E_NmetaG_FD_189936 | JGI IMG/M metagenome (GOLD analysis project Ga0247713, IMG submission 189936) | Soil microbial communities from hillslope of Landscape Evolution Observatory, University of Arizona, Oracle, AZ, United States - 2-1-E_N | ecosystem: Engineered > Artificial ecosystem >... | reverse complement strand
GGTGCTGCGGAGCCGACGGCCCGTAGGGCTGAGGCGTAGCAGCTCCGGCGTGCGCGTCAGTCGCTGGGGGTGCGTGCGAGGTAGCGGTCTTTGAGGCGGTAGCTGTCGCCTTTGAGCACGAGGATCTCGGCGTCGTGAACGAGCGGGTCGTCGACCGGACGGCGACCAAGCATGACTGTCCGAGCCGCCCCAGGCTCGGGCTCGTCCCGATAGACCCGTCTGAATCGGATTCCGGCACGCGGGCGTCATGCGGCACACGGGAGCCAGCTCGAAGCGCGCACACCACCACGCCGAAGCATGAGCCCCGAAATTGAGCCCAAAGCAGAAAGACCCCGCTACGCGGGGACTTTCTCATGGGCGATACTGGGCTCGAACCAGTGACCTCCGCCTTGTCGAGGCGGCGCTCTCCCAGCTGAGCTAATCGCCCTGGGAGCGGCGAGGATAGCACCGCGCGCGGGGTCCTCATGACCGCTGGGCGCAGGGCGAGATACGCTCGAAGCGATGGCGCGCGCAACGTTCACGAGCTGATGCGGATCACCCTCGCGCAGGCCGACAGCCGGCTCGGGGACATCGACGCGAACCTCGAGCGGGCGGCCGAGATCATCGCCGTGGGCGGCCGCGACGGCAGCGACGCCGTCGTGTTCCCGGAGCTGTTCCTGACCGGCTACTCGATCGGGCGCGTCGACGCCGACCTGTCGCTGTCGTCCGACGACCCGCGCCTGCTGCAGCTCAGCCGCGTCTGCGACGGCACGGACGTGCTGATGGGCTTCTACGAGGACGGCCACGGCGTGCACAGCTACAACGCGGCCGCCTACCTCGATGGCGGCGCGCTGCTCCACACGCACCGCAAGCTCTACCTGCCGACGTACGACATCTTCGAGGAGCGCAAGCACTTCTCCCCCGGCCAGTCGATGCGCGCCTACGACACGCGGCACGGGCGCGTGGCGACGCTCATCTGCAACGACGCCTGGCAGCCGCAGCTCGTCTTCCTCGCCGTGCAGGACGGCGCATGCGTGCTGCTCATCCCGACGAACTCGGCCCAGAGCCGGTTCCCCGACCGGTACGACTCGCGGACGTACTGGCGTGACATCTCGGTCTTCTACGCGCGGATGTTCGAGTGCTACGCCGTGTTCTGCAATCGCGTCGGCGAGGAGAACGAGCACCTGCGCTTCTGGGGCGGCTCGCACATCGTCGACCCGTGGGGCAAGATCGTCTGCTCACTGCCCGAGGGCGAGGAGGCGGTCGTGACGACGGAGATCGACCTGGCGATGGTCCGCAAGCGCCGGCGCGAGGTGCCGCTCGTGCGCGAGGCGCGCCTGGGCCTGCTCGCGCGCGAGGCGATGCGGCTCGCCGACGCCGGCGGCGACGCCTGAGGCACGCCGCCCGCCCGCTACGCTTGGCCCCGCCCCCGGCGCCGTGGCGGAGTGGCTACGCAGCGGCCTGCAAAGCCGTTTACACCGGTTCGATTCCGGTCGGCGCCTCTCCACGAAAGCCTCGCCACTGGGGGGCTTCGCACGTCAGCAGCGGTCAGTTGCGCAGCGAACGTGTCCCACTGTGTACCGAGAGTCGGGGTCGAACGCCGTCGCCGACGCCGTAGCTGCAATGCAACCCGAGGCCCGTGCCGCCCGCTGGAGGCGCGGACCACCTGAGCGGCCAGCCCTACGGGCGCACGTGGCATGGCGCAGCGGGTCTATCCAAACCCACCTCCCGAGGAGGAGCCCATGCCCGCATCGACCACCGCGTCCGACCACGCACGCGAAGCACGACTGCGCCGACGCGCAGCCCGCGACGGACTGATGATCCGCAAGTCGCGCCTACGCGGCACGCCGCACCTAGACGACCAGGGCGGCTACATGATCCTCAACGCCAACTACAACACGGTCGTCGCTGGCCCGAGGTTCGACTTCGACCTCGACGACGTTGAAAGGTGGCTGTCGGACTAAGCCGATTCTTTGCAGGCGCGGTGGTGGACACGCCGCCCCCGCGCCGGGCAAAACGGGCGTTTTTGGCTCGCGGAGTCGGGTAGCGCGACATTGCGCGCGTTCTGAGCGCGCAGGCGTGCTGAGCGCGCGCCTTTGTGGGGTTGGGAACCGGCGATCGTCGCCCAAGACCCCCGCGGCGGTCGTCGGGGCCCGCCTACCTCGCCGCGTGGCAGTCGTGGCACAGCGACCGCAGGTTCGAGGAGTCGTCGCTCCCGCCACCGCGCCGGGCAAAAAACGTCGCGTGCTGCTTTCGGGCGAAAGCGACACTCGCGACGTGCTTGCATCGACTACGCCTGAGTGTGCGAGGATCAGCTCGTGGTGTCGCGGGCGGTCGCTCCTCGTGCGCCGTCGGCGCGTCGGGTAGCGCTTCGGCGTTACGCCGCGATGGCCGCCGCCTTCGGCGGAACTGCGTGGACGGTCAAGGCCGTGGTCACCCTCGTGACCGGCGACGAGCCACCCGCCGCGTTCGCAATCGGCTTCGCCCTGTTTCCGTTCGCCCTGCTGGGGCTGTGGTCACTCGTGCGCAAGGTCGACGGGCGCGCGCCGCCGATCGGCGGCGCAATAGCCGCCACGGCTGCCGCGTCGGTCATACTGGCCGCGATCATACGAGCGGTCGGAGGCGCGGGCGTGGAGCCCACCGATGATGAAGTCACCGTGCTGACGCCCTTCATTGCCATCGGCGGCTTCGGAACATTCGCCGCATTGGTCGTGCTCGGCATCGTCGTGCGCCGCTCCAGTGCGTTGTCCGCGCCCTACACGTCGTTGCCCTGGGCGATGGGTGTTGCGACGATCCCTCTGCTGATCGTAGGAGGCGCGCTCGAAGCCGTGAGCGAGCGGTTGCTGGAGATCCCGATCGCGCTGCTTGGTCTTTGTTGGATCGCCTTAGGTGCCGCGCTATGGAACGATGCGGCACAAGAAACGTCAACAGCCCGTACGTAGACCCTCCTACTCCGCTGAGGCAGAAGCAGAACTGCGCCGCCTTCAGGCAGTGAGCCGCTAGGACCCTGCTCATGTCCCAGGGGCCGACACGCCGGGCAGTACGACCCGGAGCGCAGGAGGCGCCCACAGCGCCCCGGACAGCGCCTCACAGCCATCCGAGCAGCTCGACGGCCGGTGTCGGGCTCTCCGCCCCTCGACGGCCATCGCCAACGCCACGACGGCGTCGATGTTGTCGCGGCTCTTGGTCTTGTCCAGCCGCCAGCCGCGCGGCGTGTCGCGAGTGAATGCCTGCCGGACGTGCGCGTTCAAGGCCGGGTCGTCGCGGTGCGTCAGCCGGCGTTCCATGATCGCGGCGTGCAGGCGCTCCGACGCGGCCCATCCGCGTTTGACTGCGGGAACTCGACGACGGGGATGCCGCTCGGCGACCCTGAGCATCGACTCCTGAAACCCCCACGGGTCGGCGGCGACCTCGACCACGGTGTAGTGCCGCGCGAGCTCAACTCAGCGCAACTCAAGCGACACAGAACGCCTGCAAGACAGCGGGTACGCACAACCTCCCGACGACTGCAAGCCGTTTACACCGGTTCGATTCCGGTCGGCGCGTCTTCGCGGGCGTTCGCCGCTCAAGTTCTGCGCGCCGCGTTCGATTACAGCGCCCGTGCGACGCAATCCACGCGCGATCAGCCTCGCCGCCACGGTCGGCAACCTCGGGGTCTGGTGCCTCTGGGTGCCGCACGCCGTCGTCGGCGCGGCCTGATAGCCGCGTCAGCGGCGGCGGCGCAGGCGGCCGAGGCGGCCGGCCACGCGGCGATGCAGGCGGCGGGCGGCCGCGCGCCTGAGCGCGTCGCGCTCGGCGCGCAGGCCGCTCGACTCGCGCTGGAGCATCAGCACCTGATGGCGCAGCGCGTCGATCTCGCGCGGCTCGGCGGCGGCGTCGATGCGCTCGAGCGCCTCGGCGGCGACCGGCGGTCCGGGGCGCCGGCGCAGCAGCACGAGCCCGTGCTCGCGGGGGGCGCTGCCCTCGCGCATCGCGACGATCTCGAACGCGCGGCCCCAGTGCTCGCGCAGCCACCACGGTGAGTGGAAGACCGTCGGCCCGCCGCGCTCCCAGTCCTGGCCGTGGTCGAGGACCGTCATGCCGATGCGGTCCGGCTGCCACGGCTCGCCGGTCCAGACCTCGTACATCGCGCCGCCGAGGAACGACACGATCGCCAGGCCGTCGGGTGCGAGCACGCGGTGAAGCTCCGCGAGCCAGCCCGCCCAGTGGTCGGTGAGGTGCGTGAAGACGGAGATCGACCAGACGAGGTCGAAGGCGCCGTCGGCCACGTCGAGCGGCGGCGCCTCGGCGTTGGTGAACGCGCGCAGCGGCGGGTTGAGCTCGGCGTTGATCCACGCGATGCTCGGAGCGTCGATGTCACAGCCCCACAGCTCGCACTCGGCCGCCTCGGCGAGGAAGTGGCGCATGACCTTCCCAGAGCCGCAGCCGAAGTCCAGGACGCGCTTTCCGCGAAACGACCAGCCGTCGCCGAGCAGGTCGAGGATCGTCGCACGCGAGTCGCGCCCGACGGCGCGATAGGACTCCAGGACGTCGGCGGGATCCGGCACGCCGGCGCGGATCGCCAGCGCGTGCGGTGGCAGCGGGGCGGCGCGTTCGAGGGCGGCGGCGTCGTCGCTCATCCGCACGCCACACTATGCGCCGTGGGAGAGATCACGCTGCACGAGGGCGACATCACGACCGACCGCGAGGCCGACGCGATCGTCAACGCGGCGAACTCGAGCCTGCTCGGCGGCGGCGGCGTCGACGGTGCGATCCATCGCGCCGCCGGACCGCAGCTGCTCGAGGAGTGCCGCACCCTCGGCGGCTGTCAGACCGGCGACGCGAAGATCACCGGCGCCGGCCGGCTGCCGGTCGATCGCGTGATCCACGCCGTCGGCCCCGTCTGGCGCGGCGGCGGCGAGGGCGAGCCCGAGCTGCTCGCGTCGTGTCACCGCCGCGCGATCGAGCTCGCCGCCGAGCACGGCTGCCGGCGCATCGCGTTCCCGGCGATCTCGACGGGCGTCTACGGCTATCCGGTCGAGGAGGCCGCGCGGGTCGCGATCGAGGCGACGCGGGCGGCGCTCGGCGAGCACCCCGAGGTCGAGGAGGCGCGCTTCTGGCTCTTCGACCGCAGCGCCTTCGACGCCTTCGCCGCCGAGCTGGAGCGGTGACCGCGACGGCGGCGGTCGTCCTCGCGGGCGGGCGCTCGACACGCATGGGGTCGCCGAAGGCGGCGCTCGAATGGCACGGCTCGACGCTGCTGCGGCGCACGACCGGGCTCGTCGCCCGCGCGGTCGACGGGCCGGTCGTCGTCGTGCGCGCCCCCGGGCAGCCGCTCCCCGCGCTGCCGCCGGACATCGAGGTCGCCGACGACGCCCGCGAGGGCCACGGGCCGCTCGAGGGGATCGCCGCCGGGCTCGCGGCGCTCGGCGACCGCGCGCAGGTCGTCTTCGTCACGGGCGTCGACGCGCCGCTGCTGCACCCGGCCTTCGTGCGGCGCGTGCTGGCGCTGCTCGGACGCGACGACGACGCCGCGCTGCCGCGCGCGCACGGCTTCCCGCAGCCGCTCGCGGCCGCCTACCGCGCGACGGTCGCCACGCCGCTGCGCGCGCTGCTGCGCGACGAACCGCACCCGGGCAGCCGCGCGCTGCTGCGGCGCCTGCGCGTCCGCGAGGTCGACGCGCCGGCGCTGCTCGCCGATCCCGACGTCGCAGCGCTCGACCCGGCGCTGGACTCGCTCGTGAACCTCAACGAGCGCGCGGACTACGACGCCGCGCGCGCACGCCCGGCGCCGGCCGTCGCGGTACAGGTCGGCGAGCACGGGCCGCCGCAGCGGATCCGCGCCGCGACGCTCGCCGCGGCGCTCGCGGCGGCCGGCCTGCAGCCGCGCGAGGCCGTCGCGACGGTCGGCGGACGCCCCGCCGGCGACCCCGAGGAGCCGCTCGCCGCCGGCGACCTCGTCGTCGTGCGACGCGACCCATCGAGCGTTCTCTAACTGCTGCAGGCGGCCCCTTTCGGCCCGCGGGATCGTGGTAGTTTCACCGCCTCCCGAGCAACGAGGTCCCCGCCGATGAGCGCACAGCCGACGATCGCAAGCGACCCCCTGCACGTCGGCGGCCCGTACTGGGAGCAGCTCGCGGTCGGCGACCTCTACGTCGAGTTCCCGGCGATGACGCTCAACGAGGGCCACGCCGCGCTGCACCAGTCGATCGTGGGCGACCGGCTGCGCCTGGCGCTCGACGCCACGCTGTCCGACAAGGTCGCCGGCCGCCGCCTCGCGCACCCGATGCTCGTCTGCGACGTCTCGATCGGGCAGTCGACGCTGCCCACGCAGCGGGTGATCGGCAACCTCTTCTACCGCCGGCTCATGCTCCGGCGGCTGCCGGCGATCGGCGACACGCTGCGCACGACGACGGAGATCGTCGCGCTGAAGCGCAACACGGTGAAGGAGGGCCGCAAGCCGACCGGCCTGGCGGTCCTGCACATCGTCACGAAGGACCAGCAGGAGCGCCCGATCCTCGACTACTGGCGCTGCGCGATGCTGCCGATCGGCGACCTCGACGCCTCCGAGCCGCACGCCGACGACCTCGACCGGTTCCCCGCCGACCTGCCGCCCGACGCGCTCGCCGCGACGCTCGACGGCATCGACCTGGAGACGTTCCGGCGCGAGGTCCCCGGCCAGCACTTCGCCGATCTGCGAGCGCCGACGACGTGGGTCGTCGACGGCGGCGACAGCGTCACCGCGGCGACCGAGCTCGCGCGGCTGTCGCTGAACATCGCCAAGGCGCACACCGATCCCGGCTCCCATCACTCCGGCAGGCGCCTCGTCTACGGCGGCCACACGATCGGCATCGCCGCGGCGCAGGTGTGCAGGGTCCTGCCGAACCTCGTGACGATCATCGGCTGGCATCACTGCAACCACCTCGCCCCCGTCTTCGAGGGCGACTGCCTGCGCAGCAGCGTCCACCTCGAGGGCAGCGAGCCGCTGCCCGCCGGCGGCGGGCTCGTGACGCTGCGCGTCGAGGTCACCGCGCAGCGCGCCGACGGCTCGCAGGACGCGGTCCTCGACTGGCGGCTCGTCGGGGCGATGGCGTGAGGGGCATCCTCGACGGCGTCCGCGTCATCGAGGGCTCGGCGTTCGTCGCCGCGCCCACGGCCGGCATGACGCTCGCCCAGCTCGGCGCCGACGTGATCCGCTTCGACGCCCCCGGCGGCGGCCTGGACTGGAAGCGCTGGCCGTTGACGTCGAGCGGTGACAGCCTGTTCTGGTCGGGGCTGCAGAAGGGCAAGCGCTCGATCGAGGTCGACCTGCGTTCCGAGGAGGGCCGCGAGCAGCTCTCGCGGCTGATCACGATGCCCGGGCCCGGCAACGGGATCTTCCTGACGAACTTCCCGGCGCGCGGCTGGATGAGCTACGAGAAGCTCTCAGAGCACCGCGAGGACCTCATCATGGTCGTCATGACCGGCAACCACGACGGCTCGTCGGAGGTCGACTACACCGTCAACCCGGCGGCCGGCTTCCCCGAGGCCATGGGCCCGCGCGACTCCGCCGTCCCGACGAACAGCCTCATGCCGGCGTGGGACTCGATCATGGGCGGCCTCGCCGTCGTCGGGCTGCTCGCCGCGCTGCGCCACCGCGACCGGACCGGCGAGGGCCAGCTCGTCGAGATCGCGCTGTCGGACGTCGCCTTCGCGACGGTCGGCCACCTCGGCCGCATCGCCGAGGTGCAGCTCGAGGGCCGCGAGCAGCCCCGCGACGGCAACTTCCTCTACGGCGCCTTCGGCGGCGACTTCCCGACGAGCGAGGGCCGCCGCGTCATGGTCGTCGCGCTCACGGGCCGCCAGTGGAAGGCCCTGAAGGAGGCGACCGGCACCGAGGAGCTCTTCGACCGCGTCTGCGAGGCGACCGGCCACGACTTCCGCGACGAAGCCGGCCGCTACAGGGGCCGCGACCTCATCCGCGAGCTGCTCATGCCGTGGTTCGCGCAGCGCACGCTCGACGAGATCCGCGAGGCGTTCGCCGGCACCGGCGTCTCGTGGGGCCCGTACCAGACGTTCACACAGCTCGTCGAGGAGGACCCGCGCTGCTCGACCGAGAACCCGATGTTCACGATGGTCGAGCATCCGGTCGGGAGCTACCTCACGCCGGCCTCGCCGCTGCGCTTCAGCGTGAGCGGCCGGCTGCCCGCGGTGCGCTCGCCGCGCCTCGGCGAGCACACCGACGACGTGCTCGGCGAGCTCGCCGCCGAGGAGCACGACGCGGCCGCCACGTAGCGCCCGCGAGCGCCGCCGCGGTCGGGCTTCCGGGCACGTCGTAGAAAGGTCGCGCTCTTCGCGGTTCTAGCCCTTCGGCCAGTGCGCGGCGCCGGGCGGTCGCAGAGGATGGCCGCGGAAGGTCGGGCTCGTAGGGGGCCCGATCGGCCCGCAGCCTCGCCCGGGCCCCACGGGCGTGGGTCTTGCGCGCGTGGATGCGGAGGCACGGACGCGTGCCGCATCCACGCTGTCGGCCGCGGCCGTACGCGCGCGGCGCTCCGCGATGCTTGCGGATGCGGCCGCTACGGCGACTCGTCGAGCCGCGCCAGGACGGAGCGGCCGGCCCACACGCGCTGGCCCTCGCGGACGTCGACGCGGACGCCGGGGCGCACGGGCAGCACGACGTCGACCTGCGAGCCGAGCCTGATGACGCCGATCCGCTGGCCGAGCGCGACGCGCTCTCCGACGTTGACGTAGGCGGCGATCTGGCGCACGAGCCGCGAGGCGATCTGGACGACGGCGACCTCGAGGTCGCCGCGCTCGATGATCGTCGTCGCGCGCTCGTTCTCGTAGACCATCTCCGGCCTCCCGAGCGAGCCGAAGCGCCCGGGGAAGTGCTTGCGCAGCCGCACCGTGCCGGCGATCGGCGCGCGGTTGACGTGCACGTCGAGGAAGCTCATCGCGATGCCGATGACGTAGGCGTCGGCATCGCGCAGCGGCGTCTTCGTCAGCTCGACGAGCTCGTAGTCGCGGCCGCGCTTCGTCGAGGACGGCAGCAGCCCGCCCTCCGACCGGCGCACGTAGACGATCTCGCCGTCGGCGGGGCTGAGGACGACGTCGCGCTCGTCCTCGGGCACGGCGCGCTCGGGGTCGCGGTAGAAGCGATAGGCGAGGATCGCGAACGCCGCCGCGAGCGTCAGCGCGCAGACGAGCCCGGCGCGGACCACGGCCGAGACGTCGAGCACGCCGGCGGCGAGCGCCGAGACGACCGCCAGCGCCACGGTGGCGATCGCGACGCGGCGGACGCCGAGCTGCCACTTCCAGGCCAGCGCGGTGGTGACGGCCATGGCGAGGAGGCCGCCTGCGAGCGATGCGACGAGCACGGTCCTAGAACCCCCGGGTGATCGCGAGATACGGCAGCAGCGCGACCTCGGCGAGGCCGGGCAGCGGGTCGTCGCGGCTGAAGACGGCCTCGACGTCGGCGCGCCGCAGCGAGCGCATGTACTCGCGCATGCCGAAGTCGCCGGCTCGGATCTGCACGAGGCCGGTCGGCAAGTCGGTCAGCAGGCGCACCCAGCGCACGCCGGCAGCAGCGCGCCGCGGCGCGACCGGCAGCCCGAGCTGCTGACGGAAGAGCAGGTACGGGAAGTCGACGCCGGCCGCGTGCGCGACCGTGTGGTAGCCCCACGTCCGCGCGTTGAAGTCCAGCAGCTTGAACTCTCCGCTGCGCGGATCGCGCTTGAACTCGAGCTCCACAAGGCCGTCGTAGGCGATCCGCCGCAGCAGGCGCTCGGACAGCGCCTCGACCTCCGGCTCCTCGATCGTCTCGACGTACGTGCTGGCGCGCCCGAACTCGGGCGGATGCTGGCGGCGCCGGCGGGCGACCATCGTGGCGACCGGCCGGCCGCGCTCGTAGAGGGCGCCGTAGGCGTACTGCTGCTCGCCACCGCCCGGAATCAGCTCCTGGACCATCACCTCGCCGGGCCCGACGATCGCCTGCGCGCGCTCGAACAGCGTGCGCAGCTCGGCGCGCGTGTCGGCGCGCCACGCCTTGGCCTTCGTCGCGTAGATGAAGTGCTCCTTGATCGCCGGCTTGATCGCCCACGGCGGCTCGCCGTCGATCGCGTCGAGTTCGGCGACGCTCGAGGGGCGCCAGGTGCGGGCGGTCGGCACGCCCGCCTCCGCGGCGATCGCGTGCGTGTTGCGCTTGTCCCAGGCCCACCTGATCGCGTCCCAGGGCGCCGTCGGCACGCGGAAGGACTCGCCCAGGACGTCGCGCCGGCGCGAGATCGCGGCCACCGTCTCCTCGCGCGTCGGATACAGCACCCAGCCGTCCCAGCCGCGCCGGCTGCCGAGGCGCAGCAGGTCGTCGACCAGGCGCTCCTCGTCGCCGAGGTCGGCGACGCGGTCGCACGAGCCGCAGTGGCGCGAGAGACGCGCGATCGAGCGCTCGTCGTCGACGACGGCGACCGGGACGCCGTGGCGGCCCAGGCTGCGCACGATCCCGAGCCCCTGGTAGTCGCCGCCGAGCACGACCGCGCCCGTGCCGGTCGCCGGCGCGCGGCGCGCGGCGCTGCGGCGGCCGGCGGACGCCGCGACGCGGGCGGGCTGGACTCTGAGCCACATCACCGACATCAACGGCTCGCGGGCAGGGTCCTTCCGGCGCCCGCGCCGGTCTGCGCCTCGGGGCCGACGGCGGGCTCGCCGGGCGGCGCGGGCGCGCGCGCCACGGCGCCGGCGAGCGCGCGCTCGTAGGCGCACAGCAGGGCGCGCTCCTGGTGCTCCCACGCCAGCGTCGCCTCGGCGCGCGCCCGGCCCGCGACGGCCATCTGCGCCCGCTGTCCCGGATCGTCGAGCAGCTCGTCGATCCTGCGGGCGAAGTCGGCCTCGTCGTTGGCGTCCGCATAGACGGCGGCGCCGGCGGCTGCGATGCGCGACTCCTTCAGCTCGTAGGAGACGATCGGGCGCGACATCGCCATGTACTCGCTGATCTTGATCATCGACGACACGTCGTTGAGCGGGTTCTTCGGGTCCGGCGCCAGGCACACGTCGGACGTCGACAGCACGCGGCTGACGGTGTCGTGCTCGACCCAGCCGGTGAACTCGACGGCGTCGGCCAGCCCGAGCTCGCGGGCGAGCGAGCGCATCTCGTCGACGACGTCGCCGTCGCCCATGAAGATCGCGTGCCAATCCTCGCGGCGCTCGCGCAGGAGCGCCAGCGCGCGAACCGCGTGGTCGACGCCGTCCTGCGGTCCCATGACGCCGACGTAGCTGAGCAGATACGGGCGGCCGCGCTTGAGCTGCGGATCGGGCTCGGCGGGCACGAAGCGCTTCAGGTCGGGGCCCGTCCGCACGACGTGCACGTCGTCGCGGCGCCGGCCGCCGCGCGTCAGCGCCACCTCGCGGTAGGAGTCGTTGACCGACAGCACCACGTCGGCAAGCCGGAAGGCGACCTGCTCGGCCAGCAACGTCACGCGGTGCACGAGCCCGCCCTCGCGCCCGAAGCGGGTGGCGAAGAGCTCCGGCGTGAGGTCGTGGTGATCGAAGATCAGCCGCGCCCCACGGCGGCGCAGCGACAGCACCGACAGCAGCAGGAAGTCCGGCGGGCTGCAGGCATGCACGACGTCGAACGGACGCTCGCGCGCCAGCCGGCGCGCGAGGCGGCGCATGCTCCACAGGGCCGAGGCGTACTCGACCGCGTAGCCGGCCACGCCGCCCTTCGCGTGACGCGCGCGGTAGCGGTGGATGTCGACGCCCTGCAGATGCTCGAACGGCTCGCGATGGCGCTCGCGCCCCTGCGGGCACACAACGGAGACCTCGTAGCCGGCGCGCGTGAGAGCCCGGCACTGGTTCCAGACGTGGCGATCCTGCGGAAGCGGCTCGTTCTGGACGAGGATGAGGACGCGCGGGGCGGACACTGCGCGACTAACGGCGCATCCAGCGGGCGGCTTTCGCCGGCGGCGGCCGGGAAACGTCTCGAATGGCACGCGCCGCCCGCGCCGTTGATGGCTCGTGTACCAGGTCTCCGACGCCGCGGCGGTGCTGCGCGGCCACCGCCGGCTGCTGCGCCGCGACGCCTCCACGCCGCGCGTCAACCGCACGGTCGTGCTGCTCGGCCTCACGAGCATGTTCACGGACATCGCGGCCGAGATGGTCGTCACGGTCCTGCCGCTGTACCTCGTGTACGTCGGGCAGTTCTCGCCGCTGGCGTTCGGCGTCGTCGACGGCATCCAGCGCGGGGCGGCGGCGATCATCGGCCTCGGCAGCGGCTTCCTCGGCGACCGCCTGCGCCGCCACAAGGAGGTCGCCGCCGTCGGCTACGGCCTGTCGGCGTTCGTGAAGCTCGGCCTCGCGACGGCGGGCACCGCGCTGTCGGCGGTGACGGCGCTCGTGCTGCTCGACCGCGTCGGCAAGGGCATCCGGACGGCGCCGCGCGACGCGATGATCTCGCTGGCGACGCCGCGGACGCAGCTCGGCACGGCGTTCGGCGTGCACCGCGCGCTCGACACGACGGGCGCCATGATCGGGCCGCTGGCGGCGTTCGCGATCCTGGCCTTCGTCCCCAACGCCTTCGAGTCGGTGTTCCTCGTGAGCTTCTGCATCGCGCTCGTCGGCCTCGGCATCCTCGTGCTGCTGGTGCCCGCGCCCGAGCGCACGGCGCGGCGGGAGCGCACGCCGCAGCCTGCCGCAGCGCCAGCCGCCGCGCCTGCGCGCCCGAGCCTGCGCGAGGCGCTCGTCGTGCTGGCGCTGCCGCGCTTCCGAGGGCTGCTCGTCGCCGGCGCGGCGCTCAGCCTCGCGACCGCGAGCGACGCCTTCCTGTTCCTCGTCCTGCAGGACGAGCTGGGGCTGAGCCTGACGCTGTTCCCGCTGCTGTTCGTCGTGACGGCGGGCGTCTTCATGCTGCTCGCCGTGCCGGTCGGGCGGATCGCCGATCGCGTCGGACGGGGCCGCGTGCTGCTCGGCGGCTACGTGCTGCTGCTCGCGGCCTACGGGACGCTGCTGGCGCCGGTCGACGGGCTCGGCCTCGCCGCCGTGACGCTCGTGCTGCTCGGCGCCTACTACGCCGCCACCGACGGGGTCCTCATGGCGTTCGGCAGCGCGCTCGTCGCCGCCGAGGTCCGCGCGAGCGGCCTGGCGCTGCTCGGCACGACCGTCAACGTCGCGCGGCTGCTCGCGAGCGTCGCCTTCGGCGCGCTGTGGACGGCCTGGGGCACCGGCACGGCGCTCGCCGTCTTCGCCGTCGCGCTCGCGGCGGCGATCACCTTCGCGGCACTCGTGCTCGCGCGCACCCGCGAGCATCACGCGCATGTCTGACCGTCGGAGGCTGCAGCTGTTCGCCGTGCTCGTCGTCGCCTGCGTCGCCGGCGGGGCGGTGGCGATCGTGTCCGCGACCGGCGGAGCGGGCGAGGCCGGCGCACCCGCCGGCGCGCTGGCCCGCGCGCATGCGGACGCGCGCCCGGCGCTGCTGGTTCGCAACCTCGACCGCACGCGCCCGCGGGAGTTCGGGCAGCTCGCCATCGCGCAGGCCTCGCCGGGCGGCGCGCGGAGCCTCGTCCCGATGCGCTGCGAGCGCGTCCACTTCAGCGCCGGCGCGGGGCTGTGCCTGGCGCGCGGCAGCGGCTTCGCCGCGGGCTACCGCGCGCGCATCTTCGGCCCCCGCCTCGACGTGCGCGGCGAGGTCGCGCTCGCGGGCATCCCCAGCCGCGCCCGCGTGTCGCCCGACGGCCGCTACGCCACGGCGACGATGTTCGTCACCGGCCACTCCTACGCCGACCAGGGCAGCTTCTCGACGACGACGACGCTCATCGACGTCGCGCGCGGACGCCGGATCGCCGAGCTCGAGGACTTCCGGACGACGCGCCGCGGCAGGCTCGTGACCGCCGACGACGTCAACTACTGGGGCGTGACGTTCCGCCGCGACAGCGACCGCTTCTACGCCACGCTCGCCACCGGCGGGCGGATCCACCTCGTCGAGGGATCGGTGTCGCAGCGCCGGATGCGCGTGGTCCACGAGACCGTCGAGTGCCCGTCGCTGTCGCCCGACGAGACCCGCATCGCCTTCAAGAAGCGCGTCGGCCCGGCGGGCAAGCGATGGCGGATCCACGTGCTCGACCTGCGGACGATGCACGAGACGGCCCTCGCGGAGACGCGCAACGTCGACGACCAGGTCGAGTGGCTGGACGGCTCGACGGTCCTGTACGGCCTCGACGAGGACGTCTGGTCGGTGCCGGCCGACGGCAGCGGCGCGCCGCGGCGCCACGCGGCGGACGCCGACTCGCCCGCCGCGCTGCGACGGTGACGGCTCGGCGGCCGTGCGAAAGATCGCGGCCCGGGTGGCCGTTATCTCCGCATGACCTCCCCTCTGCGCGGTGAGCGCGTACTCATCACCGGCGGCGCCGGCGCCGTCGGCTCCAACCTGGCCGACCAGCTCGTCCACGCGGGCGCAGGCGAGATCGTCGTGCTCGACAACCTCGTGCGAGGACGGCGCGAGAATCTCGCATGGGCGATGGAGCACGGCAACGTCACGCTCGTGGAGGGCGACATCCGCGATCGCGTATGCGTCGCCGAGCTCATGCAGGACATCGACGTGCTGTTCCACATGGCCGCGCTGCGCATCACGCAGTGCGCCGAGGAGCCGCGGACGGCGCTGGAGGTCATGGTCGACGGCTCCTACAACGTCCTCGAGGCCGCGGTCGAGGCCGGCGTGCGCAGGGTCGTCGCCGCGTCGTCGGCGTCCGCGTACGGTCTGGCCGCCGAGTTCCCGACGACCGAGAGCCACCACCCCTACGCCAACGACACGCTCTACGGCGCCGCGAAGGTGTTCCTCGAGGGGCTGCTGCGCAGCATGCACGCGATGACCGGCCTGGACTACGTCGCGCTGCGCTACTTCAACGTCTACGGCAGCCGGATGGACATCCACGGCGTCTACACGGAGGTGCTCGTGCGCTGGATGGAGCGCATCGAGTCCGGGACGCCGCCGCTGATCCTCGGCACGGGCTCGCAGACGATGGACTTCGTGAACATCGACGACGTCGCGCGGGCCACGCTGCTGGCCGCGCAGGCCGACGTGACCGACGAGGTCTTCAACGTCGCCAGCGGCACGGAGACGAGCCTGCTGGAGCTCGCCCATCTGCTGCTGAAGGTCATGGGCCGCGAGGACCTCGAGATCGAGTTCGGGCCCGAGCGCGGCGTCAACAAGGTGCCCCGCCGGCTGGCCGACACGACGCTCGCGCGCGAGCGGCTGGGCTTCGAGGCGCAGATCGGGCTCGAGGACGGCCTGCGAGCGCTCGTGGAATGGTGGCGGGCCGAGCGCGCCGCGCCGCCGGCGCTGGCGGCGTAGCGATGCAGGTCCCGTTCGCCAAGCCGCACCTCACCGGGCGCGAGGGCGCGCTCGTCGCCGAGGTCATCGCCTCGGGCTGGGTGTCGCAGGGCCCGAAGGTGCGGGAGTTCGAGCAGGCGTTCGCCGCCCGCGTCGGCGCCGCCGAGGCGGTCGCGACGACGAGCTGCACCGCCGCGCTGCAGCTGGCCCTCTACGTCTCGGGCGTCGGGCCGGGCGACGAGGTCGTCATCCCGTCGCTGTCGTTCATCGCGACCGCCAACGCGGTGTGGCAGTGCGGCGCCACGCCGGTGTTCGCCGACATCGATCGCGACACCCTCAACCTCGATCCCGCCGCCGCCGAGCGCGCGATCACAGCGCGCACGAAGGCGATCATGCCGGTCCACCAGGTCGGGCTGCCCGCCGACATGGATCGCTTCCTCGACCTCGGCGTGCGCCACGGGATCGCGATCGTCGAGGACGCCGCGTGCGCGATCGGCGCGACCTACAAGGGCCGCCCGATCGGTTCGCTCGGTCCGCTGGCGTGCTTCTCGCTGCACCCGCGCAAGGTCATCACGACCGGCGAGGGCGGCATGATCACGCTTCAGGACGGCGCCGTCGCCGAGCGCCTGCGTAGGCTGCGCGCGCACGCGATGGACGTCTCCGACCTCGCCCGCCACAACGCCAAGGACGTGGTCATCGAGTCCTATCCCGAGCGCGGCTGGAACTTCCGCATGACCGACATGCAGGCCCAGCTCGGGCTGTGCCAGCTCGAGGAGCTCGACTGGATCCTCGCACGCCGCCGCGAGCTCGCCGAGCGCTACACCGCGGCGATCGCCGCGATGCCCGGGCTCGAGCCCCCGTACGAGCCGGACTACGCCGTCCGCACGTGGCAGTCCTACTGCGTCCGGGTCACGCCGCGATCGCCGGTCGGCCGCACCGAGCTCATGCGCCGCCTGCTGCGCGACGGCGTCCCGACGCGGCGCGGCGTCATGGCGATCCACGAGGAGCCCGCCTACGCCGGCGCGCGCGCCGCGCTGCCGCACTCCGAGGCCGCGGCGCGCGACGTCGTGATCCTCCCGCTCTTCGCCGACATGACCGAGCGCCAGCAGGACCACGTGCTCGAGCGGCTGTCGGCGCACGCGGTCGCCGCCGCCGCATAGCGGCGTCGCACGTTGCCCGCAGGGGACGCTTTTCGTCCCTTTTTCGTCGGAAGGCCGACAGGTTTGCGGTGCGTTGGTACGGCGACATGAGCGTCTGCACCAAGGGCGGCCGCAGCTTGCGCCTGCGCGCAACCGGCCCCGCGCACGTCGAGAGCGTGCGCTCGGCCGCGGCCGGCCGCGCTCGGACGTCCGCGGCGCCGGCGGCGCCGCGGACGTGCGGTCGTCGCCGGCCCGCCCGCCTGAGCGCAGCCTTCCTGCTGGCCGCCTTCACGCTGCTGCTCGCGCCGGCGGCCTCGCCGGCCCAGCTGAGCGGCCCCTGCGCGCTGCCGGTGACGAACGAGATCGCCTGCGAGAACACCAAGGCCGGCACTCCCGAGAGCGTCTGGGGCATCGACGGCGCCGGCGACCCGTCGATCCAGGGCTTTGCGACGTCGATCAGCGTCAACAGGGGCGCCACCGTCTCGTTCAAGATCAAGTCGGCGACGTCGAACTACAAGATCAACATCTACCGGCTCGGGTGGTACGGCGGCGACGGCGCACGGCTCATGGCGTCGAACCTCACGCCCTCGAACACCGCCGCCCAGCCCGCGTGCCTGACCGACGCGTCGTCGGGGCTCATCGACTGCGGCAACTGGAGCGTGTCGCGCGCCTGGACGGTCCCGACCACGGCCGTCTCCGGCGTCTACATCGCGCATCTCATCCGCAACGACACCGGCGGCGCCAGCCACATCACGTTCATCGTGCGCAACGACGAGAGCAGCTCCGACGTCGTCCTGCAGACGTCCGACTCGACATGGGTGGCCTACAACACCTACGGCGGCAACAGCCTGTACAAGTGCACCGTCGCCTGCCCGCCCGGCAACCCCGACGGCTACAAGGCGGCCTACAAGGTCTCCTACAACCGCCCGTTCAACAGCGCCGAGGACGACGTCGGCGGCCGCTCCTTCCTGTGGTGGAGCGAGTACCCGATGATCCGCTTCCTCGAGCGCTCGGGCTACAACATGACGTACACGACGAACGCGGACGTCCACCGGCGCGGCTCGCTGCTGCGCAACCACAGGCTCTACATCGCCAGCGGCCACGACGAGTACTGGTCCCAGACGCAGCGCAGCAACGTCGAGGCCGCGCGCGACGCCGGCGTCAACCTGGCGTTCTTCACCGGCAACGAGATCTTCTGGAAGACGCGCTGGGAGCCCAGCATCTCCGCCGGCGCCGCGGCGGACCGCACGATCGTCTCCTACAAGGACACGCACTTCACCAAGCAGGAGGACCCCGTCGAGTGGACGGGCACCTGGCGCGACCCGCGCTTCACGACCGACGCCAACCGGCCGGTGCCCGAGAACGCCCTGACGGGCCAGAGCTTCCTGGTGAACGCGGGCACCTCGCACATCACGGTCCCCGAGCCGTACGGGAAGCTGCGCCTGTGGCGCGACACGGCCGCCGCGACGCTGCTGCCGGGCCAGAGCAGGGCGCTGGCGCCATCGACGCTCGGCTTCGAATGGGACGAGGACGCCGACAACGGCTTCCGCCCGCCCGGCCAGTTCCGGCTCTCGCAGACGACGGTCACCGGCCTGCAGGTGTTCGTCGACTACGGCAGCTTCGTGACCGAGGGCGGCACCGCGACCCACCACCTGACCTCCTACCGAGCGCCGAGCGGCGCGCTCGTGTTCGGCTCCGGGACCGTGCAGTGGTCGTGGGGCCTGGACGCCTATGCCGGCAACACGCCCGACCGCGTCATGCAGCAGGCGACGCTGAACCTCTTCGCCGACATGGGCGCCCAGCCCTACACCGTGCTCGCCGGGCTCGTGCGCGCGACGAAGTCGACGGACACGACGAAGCCGACGTCGTCGATCAGCGCGCCGCTCGCCGGCGCGACGCTCAGCGACGGCGCCGCGGTGACGATCACCGGCACGGCGGTCGACTCCGGCGGCGGCCGCGTCGCCGGCGTCGAGGTCTCCACCGACGGCGGGCAGACTTGGCGGCCGGCGACGACGGGCACGACCTCGTGGACGTACTCGTGGGTCGCGCACGGCAGCCCGTCGACGACGATCAGGACGCGCGCCACCGACGACAGCGGCAACATCGAGACCCCCGGCAGCGGCCGGACAGTGAACGTCACGTGCCCTTGCTCGATCTGGGGCAACGGGTTCACGCCGCCCAAGCCGGACTCCGGCGACCCGAACGGCGCCGAGCTCGGCGTCAAGTTCAAGAGCACCCAGTACGGCACGATCTCCGGCGTTCGCTTCTATAAGTCGGCGGCCAACACCGGCACGCACGTCGGCAGCCTGTGGACGACGTCCGGGACGCGGCTGGCGCAGGCGACGTTCACGAACGAGACCGCCTCGGGGTGGCAGACCGTCACGTTCTCGCAGCCCGTCCAGGTCGAGCCGGGCGAGACCTACGTCGCGTCCTACCACGCGCCGAACGGGCGCTTCGCCGCGTCCGCGGAGTACCTGTACGCGGACCCCGCTCCGGGGCCCAACGGCGGCGCGGTGCGCGACGGCCCGCCGCTGCACGCACTGCGCAACACGCTGACCGAGAGCAACGGGCTGTACGCCTACAGCTCCACGAACACCTTCCCCGCGAACTCCCACCGGGCCAGCAACTACTTCGTCGACGTCGTCTTCACGCCGACGCCGCCGCCCGGGGCGGTCACCGGCGTCAGCGCGACGTCCGGCGGACTGAGCTCGGCGAACGTCACGTGGTCGGCGCCGACCACGGGCGGCGGGCCGCGCAGCTACGTCATCACGCCGCACGTCAACGGCGTCGCGCAGACCGCCAAGACGATCACCGGCAACCCGCCGCTGACGACGACGACCGTCACCGGGCTGACCGGCGGCACGACGTACACGTTCACGGTGCGCGCCTGCAATCCGGCCGGCTGCGGCGCGACGTCGCCGCCGTCCAACCAGGTCACGCCCGGCCAGCCCGTCGTCCCCGCGGCGCCGACGGGCGTCGACGCGCGCCCGGCGACGACGTCGGCGCGCGTCGCCTGGACCGAGCCGTCGAGCGACGGCGACAGCCCGATCACCGGCTACACGGTGACGCCCTACGCCGGCACGACCGCCCAGCCGAGCACGACGGTCGGCGCGTCGACGACCGCCACGACGATCACCGGCCTGACGAACGGCACCACGTACACCTTCCGCGTCAAGGCGACGAACGCGATCGGCGACAGCCCGCAGTCGCAGCCGTCCGGCGCCGTCACGCCGCGCAACACCGTCCTCGACCTCGCCACGCCGCCGGTGCCCGACGTCTCGGACTCGAACGCCGTCGAGCTGGGCATGAAGTTCACGGCGTCCGTCAACGCATCGGTGACCGGCGTGCGGTTCTTCAAGTCCGTCGGCAACACGGGCACCCACGTCGGCAACCTGTGGACGGCGACCGGCACGCGGCTGGCCCAGGTGACGTTCACGAACGAGACCGCGAGCGGCTGGCAGACGGCGCTGTTCGCGAGCCCCGTGAGCATCTCCGCCGGGACGACCTACGTCGTCTCCTACCACGCCCCGTTCGGACGCTACTCGGCCGGCCCCGAGGGCTTGTCCTCGGCGATCGCCAACGGGCCGCTGACCGCGCCGTCGAGCAGCTCGAGCGGCGGCAACGGCGTCTACGCGTACGGCGCCACGAGCACGTTCCCGTCGGGCACGTACAACGCCACGAACTACTTCGTCGACGCGCTCGTGGCGATCCCGCCGCCCGGCGCACCGTCGAACGTCAGCGCCGCCGCCGCCGGGCGCACCTCGGCGACCGTGTCGTGGACCGCGCCGGCGGACGCCGCGCTCGTCACCTCCTATCGCGTGACGCCCTACGTCGGCAGCACGGCGCAGCCCGCGACGACCGTGACGGGCTCGCCGCCGTCGACGAGCACGAACGTCACCGGGCTGACGAACGGCACGACCTACACGTTCCGCGTCGCGGCGTGCAACTCGAGCGGCTGCAGCGCCGACGCCGGGCCGAGCAACAGCGTCACCCCCGACCAGCCGGTCGCGCCGACGGCGCCGACCGGCGTCGACGCCCGCGCGGCCAGCTCGTCGGCGCGCGTGAGCTGGAGCGTCCCCAGCGGCGACGGCGACAGCCCGATCACGAGCTACACGGTGACCCCGTACGCCGGCACGACCGCGCAGCCGAGCACGACCGTCAGCGCGTCGACGACCGCCACGACGATCACCGGGCTGACGAACGGCACCGCGTACACGTTCCGCGTGAAGGCCACGAACGCGATCGGCGACAGCCCGCAGTCGCAGCCGTCCGGCGCCGTCACGCCGCGCTTCACCCTCTTCGACTTCGCCACGCCCGACGTCATCGACGCCGGCGACTCCAACGCGGTGAACCTCGGCGTGAAGTTCACGGTCGCCGAGAGCGGCTCGATCACCGGCGTCCGCTTCTACAAGTCCGCGCAGAACACCGGGACGCACGTCGGCAGCCTGTGGACGCAGGGCGGCACGCGGCTGGCGCAGGTGACGTTCACCGACGAGACCGCGAACGGCTGGCAGACCGCCACGTTCTCGAGCCCGGTGAGCGTGTCCGCCGGCACAACCTACGTGGCGAGCTACCACGCGCCCAACGGGCGCTACTCGGTGTCGTCGCAGGGCCTGTCGTCGACGGTCACCAACGGGCCGCTGACCGCCCCATCGAGCGGCTCGAGCGGCGGCAACGGCGTCTACGCCTACGGTCCGACCCCCGCGTTCCCGTCGAACTCCTTCAACGCGACGAACTACCACGTCGACGTCAACTACGCGTCGGCGCCGCCGCCCGGCGCGCCGACCGGCGTGACCGCCACCGCCGGCCAGCGGTCGGCCACCGTGTCGTGGACTGCGCCGACGACCGGCGGCGCACCGACCTCGTACACCGTGACGCCGCGCATCGACGGCGTCGCGCAGACGCCGAAGACGATCACCGGCACGCCGCCGGCCACGAGCACGACGGTCACCGACCTGACGGCGGGGACGGCGTACACGTTCACGGTCAGGGCCGCCAACGGCGGCGGCACGGGGCCGGAGTCCGCGCCCTCCGGCGCCGTCACGCCGACGGCCGCCGCGCCACCCGGCGCTCCCACCGGCGTGACCGCGAGGGCCGACACGAAGTCCGCGAACGTCAGCTGGAGCGCGCCGGCCACGGACGGCGGCAGCGCGATCACGAGCTACACGGTGGTCCCGTACATCGGCGCGGCCGCGCAGTCGGGCACGACCGTGGGCGCGTCGGCGACCGCCACGAGGATCACCGGCCTGACCAACGGCACGAGCTACACCTTCCGCGTCCTGGCGACGAACGCGGCGGGCGACGGCCCGCAATCCAACGCGTCGGGGGCGGTCGTGCCGAAGCACTCGCTCTTCGACCTCGCCACGCCGGCGACGGAGGACTCCGGCGACGGCGCGGGCGTCAACCTCGGCGTGAAGTTCTCGTCCGACGTCGCGGGCAGCGTCGCCGGCATCCGCTTCTACAAGTCGGCCGCGAACACGGGCACGCACGTCGGCAGCCTGTGGACGCAGGGCGGCACGCTGCTCGCCCAGGCGACGTTCACCGGCGAGTCGGCCAGCGGCTGGCAGACCGTGACGTTCTCGACGCCGGTCGCGATCACGGCCGGCACGACGTACGTCGCCAGCTACCACGCGCCGAACGGCCGCTACTCCGTCACGCGCGCGCAGTTCGGCACGACGGGCGTGGACAACCCTCCGCTGCGCGCGCCGTCCAACGCGCTCACGCCGAACGGCCTGTACGCCTACGGCTCGTCGACGGCGTTCCCGCAGAGCAGCTTCGACGGGTCCAACTACTGGGTCGACGTGCTGTTCGACGCCGCCGCGCCATAACCCGACATGGACGCCGCCATCCCACCGCCCGCAGCGCCCCAGCCCGCCACGAGAGGAGCTCGCAGATGAGGTCCGCACGGATCGTCCTCGCGTCGCTGGCCGCGACCGCCCTGGTCGTCGTCGCCAGCGCCGACGGTGTGGTGACGGGCCCGCCGGGCAGTCCCTCCAACCCGCTCGTGGCGCTGCCCAACCCGACGCCGGCGCGCATCCCGCAGCCGCTCTCGCCACCGACGAACGAGGCCCCGCGGCAGGCCGACGGCACGCAGCTGGGATCGCCGTCGGCGTCCGCGGGCGGCCGGACGCAGCAGGGCTCCGCGGCGCTGCACGAAGGCAAGCCGATGGTCGCGCCGCAAGCGACGCCGCGCCAGCAGAAGACGCAGCCGCCGAGCGCCGACCGTCCGTGCTCGCTCGTCACCAGGGCAGAGGCGGAGGAGGCGATCGGCGTGCCGATCGTCGAGCCGCTCGAGGCGCCGCAGGGCCCGACGTGCATCTTCCAGGGCCAGTCCGGCACGCCGTACGTCACGCTCGCCGCGCAGGACGCGAGCGCCGACGAGCTGCGGAGCGGGCTCGCGGACAGGCGGGCGGTGCCCGTCGCCGGCCGGACCGGGCAGTGCGGAACGGCCGGCGGCCCGGTGCTGTACGTGCCGCTGTCGGAGGGCCGCACGCTCGTCGTGGCGGCTCCCTGCGCGATGGCCGGCCGCCTGGCGGCGCTCGCGCTCGGGCGGCTTTGAGGCGGCGCGCGCGGGCTAGGATCGACGGGTCGCCTGCGACGCCCAGCGATCCGGCCCGAGGACGAGCGTGACCGTCACCGACCCCGACGAGCTGCTCTACGAGCGCTACCGCGGGCCGACGAACCGCTCGCGCAAGCTGGAGGCCTACTACGCCGTCAAGCCGCTGCTGCCGCGCAGGGTGCAGCTGGCGCTGCGCCGCGCCTACGCGCCGCGGCAGGCGCGGGCGGCGTTCCCGGCCTGGCCGTTCGAGTCCTCGCTCGTCGAGCACCGCGACGCGCAGCTGCTCGAGCGGCTGCGCGCCGGCGGCGGCGATCGGCTGCCGTTCGTGAGCTGGTGGCCGCAGCGCAGGCGCTTCGCAGCCGTGCTGACCCACGACGTCGAGGGACCGGCGGGCGTGGCGAACGTCATGCGCGTCGTCGAGCTCGAGCGCCGCTACGGCTTCGTCTCGTCGTGGAACTTCTGCGCCGAGTGGTATCCGATTCCCGACGGGCTCTTCGACGAGATCCGCGCGGCGGGCTGCGAGATCGGGCTGCACGGCATCCTGCACGACGGCAGGCTGTTCTCCGACCGCGCGACGTTCGAGGCGAACCTGCCGAAGATCGCCCACTACGCGCGCGAGTGGGACGTCGCCGGCTTCCGCTCGCCGGCGACGGGACGCAACGCCGCCTGGATGCACGAGCTGCCGGTCGAGTACGACAGCTCGTTTCCGGACTCCGATCCGTTCGAGCCGCAGCCGGGGGGCTGCTGCTCGATCATGCCGTTCTTCTTCGGTGACGTGGTCGAGCTGCCGATCACGCTCACCCAGGATCACACGCTCTGGCAGATCCTCCGCTCGCCCGGGATCGAGCTGTGGCGCGAAAAAACCGGGTGGCTGCGCGCCCGACACGGCCTCGTCAACGTCATCGTCCACCCCGACTACGTCGTCGAGCAGCGCTACCTCGACCGCTACGAGGCCTTCCTCGAGCACCTCGCAGGGCTCGACGACGGCTGGCATGCGCTGCCGCGCGACGTGGCCCGCTGGTGGCGGGAGCGAGCGACGCTGCGCATCGGCGCCGGTGACGGCATCGAGGGGTCGACGAGCTTCGGCGCATCGGTGGCCTACGCCGTCGAGCGCGACGGACGGCTGGCCGTCGAGCTCTGAGCCCGGCTCACGCCGCGCCCCGTCCGAGCAGCACGACCGGCAGCGTGCGCAGCAGGATCGTGAGGTTGAGCCACAGCGAGCGGCGCTGGGCGTACTCGAGGTCGAGCGCGATCATCTCGTCGAAGCTCAGCTGCGAGCGGCCCGACACCTGCCACAGCCCCGTGATCCCCGGCTTCACCGCGAAGCGCCCGTACGCGTGCGCCGGGTACTTCTCCAGCTCGTAGTCCAGGCACGGGCGCGGCCCGACGAGCGACATGTTCCCCAGCAGCACGTTGATGAGCTGCGGCAGCTCGTCGAGGCTGGACTTGCGCAGCAGCCGGCCGGCGCGCGTGACGCGGTCGTCGGCCACGAGCTTGAAGAGCTGCTGCTTGCGCTCGGCATCGCCGGCGATGAGGCTCTGCACGTATGCGACGTGCTCGTCGTTGGGCGCGTTGACGTGCATCGTGCGGAACTTGTTGACGACGAACGGCCGCATGTCGCGGCCGCGGCGCTCCTGCCGGAAGAGCGCCGGCCCGCGGGAGTCCATCCGGATGCACGCCGCGATGACCAGCAGCAGCGGCGCCAGCACGACGAGCGCGAGCGCGGCGGCGACGACGTCGAGCGCGCGGCAGGCGACGTGCGTCGCGCGCGAGCCGATCGGCTGCTCGGCCGTCGTCGCCGCGGCCTCGAGCGCCTGCTCGTAGGTGAGGGTCGAGTCGCTCACGTCCGATCAACGATCCGCGGCGCGCGACCCTTTGGCGGGCAAACGTAGGATCTGCTCGGCCCGCGGCAGTCGGCACGTCGCCGCGACGTTGTTTGACGTGGAGATCGCCCGCGCCATCGTGGTCGCCACGCCCGGACCCGGCGACCGCCCGTGGTCGAGCGTCGGCACGAGCCCCAAGCCCCTGGCACCGATCGCCAGCAGGCCGATCCTCTTCCACACGCTCGACGCGCTGCGGGCGGCCGGCGTCCTCGAGGCGGCGCTCGTCACCGAGCCGCGCCGCGCCGACGCGTTCAGGGCCGCGGTCGGCGACGGCGGCCGGTGGGGCATCGGCGTCAGGTACGTCGGGTGCGCCGCGGGAGCCGACGTCTGCGACGCGCTGCAGAGCGCCGGCGACTTCACCGGCGGCGAGCCCGTCCTCGTCCAGCGCGCCGACGTCGTCCTGCGCCAGCGGCTGCGCGAGCACATCGTCGAGTTCGCGCGCGCCGACCTCGACGCGCTCGCGCTCATGCTCGTGCCCGCCGACGGCGCCGGCGCCCCCGCGCCCGCTCCGGCGGGCGGCTACCTGCTCAGCGCGTCGGCGGTCTCGATCGTGCTCGGCGACCGGCGCGCCCAGACGGACCCGCTCGTCACGCTGCGCGAGCACGGCGGCCACGTCCGGGTGCTCGGCGTCGAGGGGTGCCTGGCCTGCGACGGCAGCGAGGCGTCCCTGCTCGAGGCCAACCGGCATGTGCTCGGCGCGATCCGCACCGACGTCGGCGGCGTGACGCTCGACGGATCGGAGATCCAGGGCCCCGTCGTCATCCACCCGACCGCGACGCTGCACAACGCGCTCGTGCGCGGGCCGTCGATCATCGGGCCCCGCACGCGGCTCGTCGACTCCTACGTCGGCCCGTACACGTCGGTCGGCGCCGATGTGGCGATCGAGGGCACCGAGATCGAGCACTCGATCGTCATGGACGGAGCCGAGCTGCTGTTCGTCGGAAGCCGCCTGGAGACGAGCATCATCGGCCGCGGCGCGAGCATCGTGCGGCGCTTCGGCATGCCGAGCGCGGTGCGGATGTCCGTCGGCGACGGCGCGCAGGTCGCGCTGTCGTAACGGGACGGTCAGCTCCGGCGCAGGAGCGCGCGGCTCGGCCGGCGCAGGTGCGCGCGCGCCTCGCGGAGCTTCTCGTCGCGGACGAACGCCCGCACGTCGCGGTCGACGCGCGGCGCGCCGCGCAGGCCGGCGAGCCCCCAGCCCGCGACGTAGCTCAGGCCACCGAGGACGTACGGGCGCTCGGCCATCCGCGTCAGGCCGCCGCCGATCGCGACGAGCGGATGCTGGCCGAAGCACCACGCGCACGTGCCCCAGCGCCGGAACGCCCGCAGGCGGCCGTCGTGCAGACCCGTGGGCCGAAGGTGGAGCGGATCGCCCTCGGGCAGCTCCAGGCTGCGCGTCGTCCAGCCGCTCATCCGCGCCTTCAGCTCGTCGACGGTGTCCCAGCCGAGGTGCGGGGCGAGCGGCCGGATGTCCTCATAGCAGGCCCAGCGGTAGAACTTGTTCGGGCCGCGCACGTGCGTGACCGGGTTGTACTCGCGCCGGCGCCGGCCGTCCTCGAGCTCGACGCAGAGGTAGGAGCCGACGACGCCGAGCGACGGGTCGGCCTGCAGCTCGCGCTCGACGGTCTCCAGCAGGGTCGGCGTCAGGTCGAGGTCGGCGTCCATCTTCGTCACGACGTCGGGCGTGCGGCGCAGCTGCTCGACGCCCCACTCGAACGAGGCGACGACCGCCGCGTTGGCGAGGCGGTCGCGCTCGGGCGGGCGCTTCGACCGCCGCAGTGCGCGCGCGAACGCATGCTCTACGGCGAACGCCTCGGCGATCTGCGGCGACGCGTCGGTCGACCCGTCGTCGACGAGCAGCAGCTCGTCCGGCGGCCGCGTCTGGGCGGCGACCGAGGCCAGGAACGTCGGCAGGTAGCGCTCCTCGTTGAGGAACGAGACGACCAGCGCCAGGCGCATCGGCTCGCCGCCGGGCGCGCTCACGACGACCCTCCCACGCGGCCGATGTAGATGTCGTCGGCCTCGAAGACGTCGTCGCGGCGCCGGAGGCGGTGGCGCTCGACGACCTCGGGCGCGAGCTCGTCGAGGAAGCGCTCGACGGTGACCTCGAAGCCGGCCGCCTCGAGCCGCTCGCGGTAGTCGGCGCCGTAGAGGCGGACGTGGTCCTCCTGGCCGTACACGCGCAGGGCGTCGGCCGGCGTGCGGACGGCGGGGTCGGTCAGCGTCGTCGCGCGGTCTCGGCCGATCGGGCACATGAGCACCGCCCAGCCGCCGGGCGCCGTGACGCGCGCGAGCTCGCGCATCGCGGCGCGGTCGTCGGGGACGTGCTCGAGGACGTGGTTGCAGATGACGACGTCGAAGCGGTCGTCCTCGAACGGCAGCCGCTGGATGTCGCAGTGCACGTCGGCCAGCGGCGAGGCGAGGTCGGCGGCGACGTACTCGACGTTCTCCAGCGGCGCCAGCAGGCGCTGGATGCAGTCCTCGGGCGCCATGTGCAGCACGCGCCGGCGCCGCGAGAGCAGGTCGCTGCGCTCGCGCAGGTACAGCCACAGCAGCCGGTGGCGCTCCATCGAGCCGCAGCCGGGGCAGCGCACGTCGGGTGCGCCGCGGTGCGTGACGAGCCTGCGGAAGCTGCCGCCGCAGCACGGGCACGCGATCCGCGACCCGCGGTACAGCCGCCGGCGCAGCGCGCGGATGAGCGCCGTGCGGGCGCGCGAGCGCATCCCGCCGAGCGGATCGTCCTGGCGGCGCCCGCCGCCCCCGCCGTAGCCGTGGAGCCACTCGGCGCGCCGGCGCCAGGCCTCGCGCCAGCCCTCGTTGCCGAGCGCCGCGCGGATCCCGGTGCCCAGCAGCAGCAGCGCCGTCCCGGCGCGGCTGCGAAGCGGCCCCCAGTGCTTGCGGACGAACGTCACGCGCCCGGCGAGCAGCAGCGTCCGGCCGGCCCCGGTCGTGGGCGACGAGCCGCCGCCCTCGTGGACGACGACCGCGTCGGGCGTCATCGACGGGCGGTATCCGAGCTTGGCGGCGCGCCGGCACAGGTCGACGTCCTCGGCGTACATGAAGAAGTCCTCGTCGAAGCCGCCGAGCCGGTCCCACACGTCGCGCTCGACGAGCATCAGCAGCCCGCAGACGACGCCGACCTCGCGGACGCTGTCGCGCTGCCAGCGCCCGAGCGACTCCGGATCGAACACCGTGCGCGGCAGCAGCGTCGTCAGGCCCAGCCCGAAGCAGAGGTTGCCCCACAGCGACGGCTGGGCGAAGACCGACTCGATCCCCGGCGAGCCGTCGGGCCTCATCGCGCGCCCGCCCCAGATCCCGCCGTCGGGACGCCGGCGGGCGAACGCCAGCAGGTTGGAGATCGCGTGCCCGTCGAGCACCGTGTCGGGGTTGACGAAGGCGAGGTAGTCGCCGGTGGCGCGGCGAGCGCCGACGTTGCACGCGCGCCCGAAGCCGAGGTTCGCGCCGGTCTGCACGAGCTCGACCTCGGGGAACCGCTCGCGGACGATCGCGACGGTGGCGTCGGCCGAGGCGTTGTCGACGACGACGATCCCGCCGGCCGTCGCCGGGTCCTCGCGCAGCGACGCCAGGCAGGCGGCGATCTGGCGCTCGTTGTTGTAGGTGACGACGATCGTCGTCGCCGACGCGACGGCCGTCGCGCCCGCGCTCGGCGGAAGCGGAGCGATCTCGGTCGGTGACTGCATGTGCCCACGAAACGTCTCGGGGCCGACGGGACTTGCAGCCGCGCGCGAGAACCGGCCACAGCCGCCCGTTGGTCGGGCGATGTGCGGCATCGCCGGACAGCTGCGCCCCGCGGGCGAGCGCGTCAGCCCCGAGCTGGCGGCGCGGATGTGCGCGGCGCTGAGGCACCGCGGGCCCGACGCGCGCGGCATCTTCCGCGACGACCGCGCGTTCCTGGGCATCCAGCGGCTGCGCGTCATCGACCTGAGCACCGGCGACCAGCCGGTCTTCAACGAGGACCGCTCGGTCGCCGTCGTCCTCAACGGCGAGATCTACAACTTCGCCGAGCTGCGCCGCGGCCTTCGCGCGCGCGGCCATCGCTTCGCCACGCAGGGCGACACCGAGGTCATCGCCCACCTCTACGAGGAGCACGGCGCCGACTGCGTGCTGCACCTGCACGGCATGTTCGCGTTCGCCCTGTGGGACGGCCGCCGCCGGCAGCTGCTGATCGCGCGCGACAGGATCGGCAAGAAGCCGCTCGTCTACGCGCTGCACGACGGCGTGCTGTCCTTCGCGTCGGAGATGGCGGCGCTGCTCGAGGACCGGGCGATCCCGCGCGACGTCGACCACGTCGCGCTCGACCGCTACCTCGCGCTCGGCTACGTGCCGGCTCCGCTGACCGCGCTTCGCGCGGTGCGCAAGCTGCCGCCCGCCCACCGGCTCGTCATGCGCGACGGCGCCGTCTCCGTCGATCGCTACTGGGCGCTGGACTACTCGCGCAAGCTCGACGACGCCCCGGTCGAGGAGCTGTGCGAGCGCATCCGCGAGGCGCTGCGCGTCGCCACGCGCCGGCGGATGATCTCGGACGTGCCGCTCGGGGCCTTCCTGTCGGGCGGCATCGACTCCTCCGCCGTCGTGGCTGCGATGGCCGAGGCCTCGGCCGAGCCGGTGCGCACGTTCTCGATCGGCTTCGATCACGCTGCCTTCGACGAGCTGCCCCATGCCCGCCGCATCGCGCGGCAGTTCGGCACGGTCCACGAGGAGTTCGAGGTCCGCGCCGACGCGGTCGCGGTCGTGCCGCGCATCGTGCGACACCACGGCGAGCCGTTCGCCGACCCGTCGGCGATCCCGAGCTTCTACCTCGCCGACATGACGCGCCGGCACGTCACGGTCGCGCTCAACGGCGACGGCGGCGACGAGTCGTTCGGCGGCTACGAGCGCTATGTCGCCAACGCGGTGGCCGCCCGGCTGGACGCGATCCCCGCCGCGCTGCGGCGCGGCGCCGGCGCGCTCGGTCGCCGGCTGCCCGACCGCGGCAGCGTGTCGAGCATCGCCAACAAGACGCGGCGGCTGTCGTCGACGCTGGCGCTCGACGCGCCCGCGCGCTACGGCCGCTACATGGCCTGGTTCGATGCCGAGCAGCGGCGCCGCCTCTACACGGCCGACTTCGCGCGCGCCGCCGAGCTCGACGGCGACGACGTCATCGCGGCGGCCTGGGCGCAGACGTCGGGCAACGCGGTCGTCGACCGCATGCTCGAGACGGACATCGCCACGTACCTGGCGGGCGACCTCATCCCGAAGATCGACATCGCGACGATGGCGCACGGGCTCGAGGCGCGCTCGCCGCTGCTCGACCACGAGCTCATGCAACTCGCCGCGTCGATCCCGGCGCACCTCAAGGTGCGCGGCCGCCAGAAGAAGTGGATCCTGCGCAGGGCGCTGCGGGGGTGGCTGCCCGACGAGATCCTCGACCGTCCCAAGCAGGGGTTCACGATCCCACTGGCGGCGTGGCTGCGCGGCGACCTGCGCGACTGGTCGCGCGACGTGCTGCTCGACCGCGAGACGCTCGAGCGCGGCTACTTCGAGCCCGGCGCCGTCCACCGGCTGCTCGACCGACACGACGCCGGCGCCGACGGCGACGCCCCGCGGATCTGGTCGCTGCTCATGCTCGAGCTCTGGCACCGCGAGTTCGCCGGCGCGGGCGCCGGCGCGGCGCTGCGCCCGGCCGCGTAGGCGGAAGTCCGCGGCGGCGCGCCGCGTTTGTCGTGCGCGTCGCCCGCGGGCGCGCGCGCTGACATGGACTTCGGAATGCACCTACGCGAGCTGTCGCGGCTTCGGATCGGAGTCGCGATCTGCCTGCTGCTCGCGACGTTCGCCGCGATCTCCGTCTCCTACCGGATCAGCCTGTCGCCGCCCGCTCTGAAGCCGCGCTCGCTCGCGATGGCCGCGGCGTCGACCGACGTGCTCGTCGACACGCCGAGGAGCCTCGTGCTGGACCTGCGCCAGGACACCTTCGACATCGAGTCGCTGACGAACCGCGCCGTCCTGCTCGGCAACATCATGGCCAGCCCGCCGGTCGTGAGCTTCATCGCCGCGCGCGCCGGCGTCTCGCCCGACGCGATCAGGGCCACCACGCCGCGGACGCCGAACTCCCCGCGGCCGTTCGTCAACGCGGCCAACAAGAAGAGCGCGCGCGACCTGCTGGCGTCGACGGACCAGTACCGGCTGAGCATCGAGGCCAGCCCGACCGTCCCGGTGCTGAACATCTACGCCCAGGCTCCGACCGCATCGGCGGCCGAAGCGCTCGCCAACGCGTCCGTCGACGGTCTGCGCGACTACCTCGCGCGGATCGCCCGCGCGCAGGACGTGGTCGGCAGGCGGCAGGTGCGCGTCGTGCAGCTCGGCCGCGCCGAGGGCAAGGTCATCAACGACGGCATCCGCTGGCAGCTCGCGCTGCTCGTCTTCGTCGTCGTGCTCGCGGGCTCCTCGGCGGCGGCGATCTTCATGGCGCGCGTGCGCGCCGGCTTCATGCTCGCCGACGAGCTCGAGGCCCGGCGCCGCGCCGCGACGGCAGTCGATCTCGCAGAGCAGCCGCCGCCGACGGAGCGCGACGAACGGCCCTCGCTCGCGATCCGCTAGCGGCGAACGCGCATGCCGACCCTTGCGAACAGCGACATCCCGCAGCAGCCAGCGACCACCGAGGACCCGTGAACGGCGAGACCCTCGCCTGCCTCGCGTGCCCGACGTGCGCTTCCGAGCTCTCGCCGAGCGCGGCGACCGACGGCGGCGTCGCCGGTCACGGCGCGCTGCGCTGTGACCGCGGGCACGAGTTCGCGGTCGTCGACGGCATCCCCCGGTTCACGGGCGGAGCGCTGACCGCTTCGGCGTCCGCGGCGTCGATCCAGTCGAGCTTCGGCAGCGAGTGGACGCAGCTGGAGTACGACACCGACCGCGTCTGGGGCCAGAGCCTCGAGCTGCGCCGCGAGATCGCGCTGCGCGAGCTGGACTGCGAGGCCGCGGATCTCGAGGGCAAGCTCGTCCTGGACGCCGGCTGCGGGGCCGGGCTGCTCTCCTATCTGCTGTGGGAGATGGGCGCGCGCGTCGTGGCGGCCGACATCACGACGAGCGTCAACGCCGCCCAGCGCTACCTGCGCTCGCGCGGCGCCGACGGCGTCGACTTCGTCCAGGCCGATCTCCTCAACCCGCCGTTCCGAGCGGGCAGCTTCGACATCGTCTTCTCGGGCGGCGTGCTGCACCACAACCCCGACACGCGCGCCGCGCTCGACGCGATCGCGCCGCTCGTCGCGCCGGGGGGCCAGATCTACGCCTGGCTGTACGGCCCCACGCCCGGGCTCGCGCACCGCGTGCGCACGCTCGTGCGCAAGGTCGTCGTGCCGCTGCCGCCGACGGCGCAGCGGTCGCTCATGCGCGTCTGGACGGCGCAGTCGATCGCACGCCAGCAGCTGCGCCGGCGCACGGGTCGCGCGCGGCCCGACGACGGCGTCACGTACCGCGAGAAGCTCGTCACGCTGCTCGACCACTACACGCCGCGCTACCGCTGGGAGCACACCCCCGAGGAGCTGTCGGCCTGGTACCGCGAGCTGGGGCTCGCGCACGTCAACACCACGGAGCACACCCCGGTCGGCTTCGGCGTACTCGCGCGCAGGCCCGCCGCCGCGACGGCGCGAGCGGGCGGGCAGCCGGTGCCCGCCCGAGCGGCTACGCCGAACGGCTGACGCCGCCGGCCAGGCGGCGCAGCGGCGCCGCGGCGAAGCCGGACGGCACGATTCGGCCGACCGCCGCCGCGAGATCGGCGGCGGCTCGCGGGAACCACCACCGCAGCGCGAGCAGGTAGGCGGCCGCGCCGGCGAGCCCGACGCCTGCGACGTGGACGAGCACCGGCGCCTCGAGCGCCTGCAGCGCCAGCTGCGCCGGTGCCGCCGCGGCGAGCAGCGCGGCGCAGCAGACGGTCGCCGGCGCGATGTCCCCCCACAGGAGCCGCAGCGCGGCGGTGGCGCCGCCGCGCAGGAGCACCTGGTAGGCGATGACCATGAACACCGTGTGCACGACCGAGGCGGCGATCGCGACGACGACGAGCCCGTGCGAGGCCACGGCGAAGACGATGCCCGCGTAGACGGCGAAGTGCGCCACGCCGTAGCCGAGCAGCGCGCGCGCCCGGCCGGCGGCCATCAGCGCGGCGCCGACGCCGTCGGTGACGAGGACGACGGCGCCCCCGAGGGCGAGGATCTGCGTCGGCAGCACGGCGCCCTGCCAGTTCGGGCCGAACGCCCACGGGACGAGCACGGGCGCCAGCAGCGCCAGGACGACGAGCAGCGGGAACAGCACCACGGTGAGCAGCTGCGCCATGCGCTGGCGCAGCGCCTGCATCTCGTCGGCGCCGCCGGTGCGCGCCAGCACCGGGAAGGCGATCTGGTTCATCAGCGCGCCGACCTTGCGCGGGTACTCGACCGACAGCATGTAGCCGCGCCAGTACAGGCCCGCCTGCGCCGCTCCGAGCTTCGCGCCGATGATCGCGTAGTCGCCGTTGCGAAAGCCCGTCCAGGCGACGGTGGCGAGGGCGGCCGGTCCGCCGTAGGGCAGCAGGTCGCGCATCGCCTGCGGGCGCAGCCGCGGCAGCGGCGGGGGCGCGAACGCCAGTGCCAGCGCCAGCGCGGCCGCCATGCCGACCATCCCGCCGAGGATCAGCGCCTCGGCGTCGAGCCCGTACAGCGCCAGCCCGATCGCGGCCGCGGCGCGCACGAGGTTCAGCGCGAGGTCGATCAGGCTCAGACGCGGGAAGTCCAGGCGCCGGCGCAGCGTCGCGTAGGGCACCGCGTAGATCGCGCCCATGAGGTACCAGGGCGACGCGAGCATGACGAGCTCGGCCGTCCGCTCGCCGAACACCGGATCGACGACGACGACCGCCAGCACGATCGTCGCGACGGCGAGCAGCACGCCGACGAGCAGGGAGAGCACCATCCCGCCCTCGAGGTGCTCGCGGCCGATCGAGCGACGCTGGACGAGCGCGCTGCCGATGCCCTCCATCGGCATCGTCAGCGCGAGCTCCTGCACGATCACGACGACCGCGAAGATGCCGAACTCGGCGGGCGGGATCAGCCGCGCCAGCAGGATCATCGAGGCGAAGAGGGCGATCTCGATGACGATCCGGGCGTGGCCGATCCAGCGCAGGCCGGTGCCGGCGGCCTGCACGAGCTCCTCGTTGCTGCGCGCGTCGCCGGGCGCGGCGCGCGGCGGAGGCACGACGCCCATCTACAGCTCGCGGATGACGCGTGCCGGGTTGCCTGCCGCGACGACGCCCGACGGAACGGACGCCGACACGACGGCGCCGGCGCCGATGACCGAGTCAGAGCCGATCGTGACGCCTTTCAGGATCGTGACGCTCATCCCGACGAAGACGTTGTCGCCGATCTCGACCGGCGCCATCCGCTGGCTGCCGGCGCGCCGCCGGTGGCGGGGGTCGAGGTCGTGGAAGTTCGAGTCGAAGATCTGGATGTGGGCGCCGAAGAGGCCATCGCGGCCGACGCGGATGCCGGCGCCCTCGCTCTTGAGCATGAGGTTGTTGTTGAACTCCGTCCTGTCGCCGATCTCGATGCGGGCGTCGGGATGGGCCACCTCGACGTGGCAGTAGCCGGCGTAGAACAGCGGCGAGTTGCGCCAGCCGAACTGCACCCCCTCGCCGAGGACGACCTCGCCCGGACCGGCGAACAGCACCGGCTGCAGGCGCACCGGCGTGCCCGACACGCGGTGGCACGTCGACAGCAGCGCGTACTTCCAGATCCGCGGGCGCTGCGCGAGCCCCTCGAGCGACCCGCGCGCCAGGCGCCCGGCGATCCGGCGCGGCGTCGAGCGTCGCGCCTGCCGCTCGCGCGCCAGGCCGTCGAGCACGGCGGCGTCGGCCGCGCGGCCCGAGTCGCGGTCGGCGGCGGCGATCTGCAGGACGCGCTCGCGCGCGCTGTGCCCGCTGAGCTGGCTGCCGGGGCTCATGTGCGACCAACGCCGCCGCGGCTTGCCGGCTTCCGCCGCGCGCAGAAGTCCCCGGCCGCGGCGGGCGTTGGTCGCAGAGGACGCGCGTGCCGCGCCGGGCCGCCGAATGAGCCGCATCCCCTTTCCGACATCCCCGCAGCGGCGCGTGATCGCAGGGGCCGCGCTGTGCCTCGTGCTCGCGCTCGCCGCGGGCGTCGCGAGCGTCAACGCGATCAGCCTGCAGCCGCCGGGGATCGAGCCGCGCCAGCTGAGCGTCGCGGGCGCGGGCGCGCGCGTGCTCGTCGACAACCCGCGCTCGCTCGTCAGCGACCGGCTCGCCACCGAGGGCGACTACCGCACGCTGCACAAGCGCGCCGTGCTCATGGCCAACCTCATGGTGACCGGGCCCGTGCGCGAGCGCATCGCCCGGCGCGCCGGCCTGAGCCCGGCGAAGCTCGGCACGACCGTGCGCGTGACCGGCGACGTCGCCCACATCCTCACCGAGCCCGACAGCGAGCGCCGCGCGACGCAGCTGCGCCAGGCGCAGCTGCCGTACCGGCTCGAGGTCCATCCCGATCCGCTGCTTCCGGCGCTGAGCATCTACACGCAGGCGCCGACGGTCCGCGAGGCCGAGCGCCTCGCCGACGCCGCGGCCCCGGCGCTGCGCGAGCACCTGCGCGCGCTCGCGTCGCTGAACGGCGCCGCCGGCGCCACACAGGTCGTCCTCGAGCAGACCGGTCTCGCGCGGGGCGACATCATCAACGCCGGCGCCCGGCTGCAGATCTTCGCCCTCACGGCGATCTTCGTATTGCTTCTGTCTGCGGCGGTGCTCGTCCTCGCGACGCGGCCGCGCCGCCAGGCGCGGAGGCGGGCCGCACCGCCGGCGGCGGACGCCGCCCACGCACCACAGCCGCGGCGCCCGCCGCGTGCCCCGCGCGACGGTCCGCGACCGGCACCGGCCGTGCCGCTGGCGCAACGGCTCGGGCTCGTCGCGGCGTCCGCTCCGGCGGTGGCGGGGATGCCCGCCGGCGCATCTGCGATGCCGTCGGCCGCGATCGCCGGCGCGTCCCCGCACCGGACGTCGGCGGTCGCGCGGCCGGCATCGGGGCTCGGCGACTGGCCGCGCACCACGCGGCTGCTGCCGTGGATGCTCGCCGCGATGATGGCGATCGTCTGGCTCGTGCCCTTCAACGTCATCCAGCTGACGTACTCGCTGCCGATCGACCTCAAGCTCGACCGGCTCGTGCTGCCGTTCATCGTCGCCGTCTGGGCGCTGGCGCTCGCGGCGGGCGGAGCGGCGGCGCCGCGCCTGCGCCTGACGTGGATCCACCTGGGCGTCGCCGCCGTCGTCCTCGCGGCGCTCGTGAGCCTCGTCCTGCAGGCGCGCGCGCTCAACGCGACGCTCGAGCTCGACACGTCGGTCAAGAAGCTGACGCTGCTGGCCTCATACGTCGCGCTGTTCGTCGTCGTCGCGAGCTCGATCCGCCACACCGAGGTGCCGGCGTTCATGAAGTACACGCTCGGGCTGGCACTCGTGTGCGCGCTGGGCACGATCGTCGAGTACCGCTTCGCCTACAACGTCTTCTACTCCGTCTCGGAGCTCGTGCTGCCCGGGATGTTCAGCGTCGGCGAGGCGGAGGCCGGCGCCGTCGACGACATCGGCCGGCGTGTCGTTCGCGGGCCGGGCGAGGTGCCGCTCGAGGCCGTCGCAATGCTGGCGATGGGGCTGCCGATCGCAGTCGTCGGGCTCATCGGGTCGGCCGAGCGGCGCCGGCGCATCCTCTACGGGGTCGCCGTCGCGATCATCCTCGCCGCGGCCGCCTCCACCGAGCGCAAGAGCGCGCTGCTGGCGCCGGCGTCGGTGTTCCTGACGCTCGCGTACTTCCGCCGCCGCGAGCTCCTGCGGCTCGCGCCGCTCGGCGTCCTCATCGGCGTGATGATGCTGCTGCTGACGCCCGGCGCCGCGCAGACGGTCGTCAGCCAGCTGTCCGGCGAACGCTTCAACAGCGTCACGACGGTCAGCGACCGCACGTCGGACTACGACGCCGTGCGACCCGACGTCTTCACGCACCTCATGTTCGGGCGCGGCTACGGCAGCTACGAGCACGTGACCGCGAGGATCATCGACATGGAGCTGCTGCGAACCCTCATCGAGGTCGGTGCGTTCGGGCTGCTCGCCTACGTGGTCATGCTGGGCACGATCGTCGCGGCCGCGCGGCGCCCAATCCGCGAGCGACGACCGCGCGATTCGGCGATCGCGCTGTCGGCGGCCGCCGCAGCGGTCGCCTGGCTCGTCGTCTCCGCGCTCTTCGACGTGATGGCGTTCCCGCACTGCCCGTACATCGGGTTGTGGATGGCCGGTCTGCTCGCGGTCGTCGTGAGCGCCGAGCGCGACCGCCGACAGGAGGCGGGATGGAGCTCCTGAGCGTCCTCGGCGTGTTGCGACGCCGGCGCGTCCTGGTCGCCCTCGGGCTCGTCCCGACGCTGCTGATCTGGGCGCTCCTGAGCGGAAGGCTCGCCGCCGGCCCGGCGCCGCTGGCCGTTGGTAAGACCGGCATCGCGCAGCTTCGCGTGATGGTCGATCACCCCAAGACGACGATCCCCCGCGTCGGCGCAGGTTCGGTCCTGCCGACGCAGGCCGCGCTGCTCGCCGACCTCGCCGCCAGCGACGCACAGCGCCTGGCGATCGCGCGCAGGGCCTCGATCCCGGCCGCCGCGCTGGGCATGCAGCGGATGCAGCTCGCACGGCTCTTCGCCCTCGGACAGCTGCCCGAGCGGGCCGCCGACGCCTCCGCCGGGGTGGCGGCGCCGTACGTCGTCAGCGTCTCGGCGGCGGCGCCGCTGCCGATCGTCACCTTCGACGTCCGCGCGCCGAGCGCCCGTGAGGCCGCGCGCCTGGCGACGGCTGCCCGCGCCTCGCTGGAGGCCGCCGTCGCCGCGCGCGCGCCGGACGCCGACCGCGGGCTCGTCATCAAGCCGCTCGGCGGCGTGCGCTCGGCGAGCGTCCCGGTGACCTCGTTGCCGCCCGTCGTGGCGGTGGCGGCGGCGGTCGTGCTCTTCGCGCTCTGGTGCTGCGGGGTCGTCGTGCTGCATGGCCTGCTGCGCGCGTGGCGGCGCATCGGCGCCCGGCCGGTCGCCGCCGCCGCCGCGGGCGACGCGACGGCCGGCTAGATCCCGCGCGTGCGCAGGCGCAGGCGCAGCGCGTGGCCGTGCATGCGATGCGCGACGCCGGTGGCGAGAAACGGCGGAAACCACAGCGAGCGCCCCGCGCCGATCCGCCGCCGCAGGCGATAGCCGCGCCACTCGCGCAGGCGCCGCGCCTCCGGGCACACGTCGAGCGCGAAGCGCACGAGCTCCTCCACGAGCTCGCCGTCCGCGCCGGCGACCTCCCCGCGGTCGACGGCGCGGCTGGCCTGCCACAGGGCCTGGCGCGCGAGCGCGCGGCGCGCCTGAGCGTCCATCCGGCGCGCCTCGGCAAGCTGAGCGCCGGGGCCCGCGAAGAACGACTCGAACGCCGCGCGGCGGTTGTGCAGGTCGACCATCGGCGAGGCATCGCTGCGCAGCATGCTGTCGGAGTGGATGCGGTAGATCGCCTGCACCGCAGCGACGTAGGCGATGTCCGAGACGGCCGCGATCCGCAGCCACATGTTCAGATCGCTCGTGTGAAAGCAGGTGGCGTCGTAGCCGCCGACGGCGCGCTGGACGCTCGTGCGCACCACGACCTCCGGGGAGGAGATGCAGTTGTGCGCGGTCCGGCAGCGCAGGCGCACCCAGTCGGTGCCGTGCCAGATGCGCGTGCCGCGGTGCGCGGTCCGCGGCCGCGGCAGCGGCCGCCCCTCGTACGCGAACGCCGTTCGGCCGTAGACCATCCCCACGCTCGGGTGCTCGGCCATCACGCGCGTGGCGCGAGCCAGCGAGCCGGGCGCCAGCTCGTCGTCGGCCGACAGCAGCACGACGTGGTCGCCCGACGCCCACGCCAGGCCCTCGTTGGCGGTCGCGATCAGGCCACGGTTGTCGGCATGGCGGCGGTAGGCGACGCGGTCGTCGCCGGCGGCGAGTCGGGCGGCCACGGCCGGCGTGTCGTCGGGCGAGCAGTCGTCTATGACGAGCACGCGCACGTCGACGCCGTCCTGGGCGAGCACGCTCGTCACGCAGCCCTCGAGCACGTGGGCGTACCGGTAGCACGGCACGATGACGCTGACGGTCGGCTGGCTCACGCAGCGACCGCCGTCGCGCCACGACGTTCGACGACGCCGCGCAGGATCGCCTCGACCTGCCGGCCGGCGTCGTCCCACGAGCTGCCCGCGACGCTCGCGGCCGCCCGCTCGGCGCGCGCGGCGCGCTCGGCCGGCGGCTGCTCGACGAGCTCGCAGAGCGCATCGGCGAGCTCGAACGGGCTTCCCGGCGCGTAGGCGACGTGGTCGTTGTCGAGCACGATGCGGTTGTGCTCGGCGTCGTTGACGACGGGGATGCAGCCCGCCGCGAGCAGCTCGTGGGGCACGAGCGAGACGTTCGTCGCCGACAGCGACAGCCCCGCGATGCAGCGGTTGTAGAGGTCGCAGAGCTGGGGCGGCGTCAGCAGCCCATGGCTCTTCGCGCGGAATGGCAGCGTCGGCGGCGGCTCGCCGTAGAGGTGGACGTCGACCTCGGGATGGCGAGCCGCGAAGAGGTCCAGCGTCACGACGGCCAGCTCGAACGCCCGCCGCGGCGTCGACGGCCGGCAGTAGTAGCACACGCCCGTGCGATCGCGGGCGCCGTCCAGCGACCGGTCGAGACGGTAGACGCCGAGGTCGCAGCCGAAGTCGAAGTGGTCGGCCTGCATCCCGTAGTCGCGCCGCAGGCGCTGCTCGAGCCAGCGGCCCGCGGTGATGCCGTGGAATCCGAACCGGTAGGTCGCCTCGGCGAGCAGCGCCTCGCTGCCGGCCGGGTGGAACGACGGCTCGAAGTCCTGCACGAGGTAGCAGCGCGCCCCCTTCGCCGGCGATGCGAGCACGGGATAGGCCGTCGTCCAGCACGTGGCGACGATCGCGTGGGAGTCCTCGATGCCCTCGGCGAGGTCGCGCACCTCCGCATGCACCCAGGGCCACCAGCGGCGGATCGTGCGGGTGTGCTGCTCGAGCGCCCAGCCGTGGCGGTCGTGCAGATAGACGATGCACCGGTGTCCCGCCTGCTCGAGCGCCGCGACCATGCGGAACATCGTCGTGTGCCCGCCGGCGCCGGCGGCCGGCGGCACGCAGACCCAGGCGACGGTGAGCGGCTCGCCCTCGCGGTGCGGCGCGGGCATCGGCAGCCGCCAGCCCGCGGCGGCGATCTCGGCCGCGCGCAGAAGGTCGTCGCGATCGACCGGCAGCGGCTGCGCCCCGTGCGGCGCGAGCGCCTCGGCCGCGCGCGTGCGCAGCCGCCGCGCGACACCGGCGGAGCCCTCGCTGCGCAGCAGGCGTCGCAGCTGCTGAACGCGTTCGGAGACGGTCGGAGCGCTCATCCCGGACAAACGGCCTGCGGCGCGCCGCGCTTCCGCCGCGGCGCGCCCTCTCGTGGACGTTCGGTCGATCTCCGGCCGTCCGGCTTGCGCGTCGGGCGGGCCTCGCCGATGCGAGAGCCGGACCCGACCGCGAGGAGCGGCTGTCATGCATGGCGACCGACGATCTGCAGACCACGGCGCGGCGCGCCGCGACACGCCCCACCGGCACCGGCTCGCCGTCCTGGCGGCAACGATGCTCGCGGCGACTGCGATATCGCCGGCCGCCGCCTCGGCGGCGACGCTGAGCGCCACGCCGTCGAGCTTCGCGAGCGTCTTCTCCTCGGCGCAGGCCGGCGACACGATCCTGCTGGCGTCGGGCTCCTACGGGACCTTCCGCGGCGCCATGAAGACCGGCCGGGTCACGGTCACCGAGGCCGCGGGCGCGAGCGCGTCGATGCGGCTGGAGCTCAACCCCGCCGCGAACATCACGATCGACGGGCTAGACATCACCGGCGCCTACATCGGCGACGCCCGCACAAAGAACATCACGGTCAGCAACAGCACCTTCGAGGGCTCTCGCGCGCACCTGCGCGGCTCCGAGCTCGTCAACGCCAACGTGCTGCTGCAGGGCAACCGGCACGCGAACGTCAACGTCTGCACGGGGTGCCTGGACGGGCGGGTGCACATCACGGGCCGCACGGCCCAGCCGTCGGGCATCACGATCCGCGACAGCCTGTTTCAGGGCGGCTCGGCGGACGGCATCCAGAACGGCGGCAACGCCGTGCACATCCTCTCCAACACGTTCCGCAACCTCTCGCAGACCGGCGTCGACGGCGCGCACACCGACAGCCTGCAGCTCTACGGCTCGCGCGGAACGGTGATCCGCGGCAACTTCTTCTACAACGTCGACATGGGCAATCCCGGCGCCTACGATCGCGCCGAAGCCGAGGTGTTCGAGGACAACGTCGTCGTGTCCTCGCGATATCCGTACGCCGCAACGCTGCTGAGCGACGCGGGCTCGATCGTGCGCCACAACACCTTCGTCCGGCGCTCGGTCAGCGGCAGCCCGTGCGACTACAACCTGCCCTGCGGGATCGTGATGATGGGCAACAAGCCGGCCGACCCGCGCTCGACGGGCACGATCTTCAAGGACAACATCCTCGCCGAGCTCAGCATCAACGGCGAGACACCGGCGTTCGCCGAGAACGACTTCAACATGTACACGAACCGCAAGGGTGCCGGCGCCAACAGCACGCTCGCACAGCCGATCTTCGTCGGAGGCGCGGCCCCGACGACGTACGACGGCTTCCGGCTGGCCGCCGGCTCCCCCGGCAAGGGCACCGCCAGCGACGGGCTCGACCGCGGCGCGCGCTTCGACGCGACGCCGATGCCGGTCCCGCCGCCGACCGAGCCGGCGCCCGCGCCGCCGCCGCCGGCGCCGCCGACGGAGCTCGCGCCCGCGCCGGCGCCGCCGCCGGTGCTCGATCCGGCTGTGCCGATCCTCGCCCCGCCCGCGCAGGAGCCGCCGCCGGCGGTCGTCGACGATGGCCACGAGCATCCCGACGATCACGGCGACGGCCACGGCCACGGCGGTGACGAGCGCGGCGCTCCGCGGGGGCGCGCGCGGGTCTCGTCGACGCTGCGGGCGCTGCGGCGCGGCGGCGCGCTGCAGATCGCGCTGACCCTCGACGGGGCCGGCAGGGCGCGGGTGACGCCGGTCGTCCACGTCTCTCTCCCGCGCTCCGCGCGCCGGCTCGACGGCTCGACGGCGCGCATCGCGCTGCGGTCGAGAACCGTCGACTTCAGGTCGGCGGGCAGCAGGACGCTGAGCTTCCGGCTGCGGCCGCACGACCGGCGCATCGTCGCGCGAGCGCGCACGGCGCGGGTCTCGCTGAAGATCGTCTCGCAGGCGCCGTCCGGGCAGCGGGCCGCGCGCCGGCTCACGCTGCGGATCGGGCGATAGGGACGTGCAGTGCGGATGCGGCACGCCGCTAGGGTGACGTCCACGATGGTCGCGACGGTCGACACGGGTTGCGCACTGCGCGCGCTGCGCCGCCTCGCGGGCGCGCTGGCCATCGCGGCCGTGACCGCGGCCGCCGCCGCCGGCACGGCGTCGGCGGCGCAGCTGCGGGCCGGGCCGTCGAACCTCGCGGGCGTGTTCGCGGGGGCCGGCGCCGGCGACACGATCGTCCTGTCCAGCGGCGACTACGGCGTCTTCCGGGGCGCGATGAAGCCCGGTGAGGTGACGCTGACGCCCGCACCCGGCGAGCAGGTGACGATGCGGCTGCTCTTCCGCCCGGCGGCGAACATCACGATCGACGGGATGCGCCTGGAGAGCATCGAGATCGCCGACAGCCGCTCGAAGGCCATCACCGTGCGCAACTCCGACGTCACGGGGCAGACGACGCTTCGCACGGGGGAGCTGCAGGACGCCGGCATCCTGCTGGACCGCAACGTCCACCGCGACTGGAACGCCTGCGCGAACTGCCCGGAGGGGCGCATCTGGCTGCCGGAGAACACGGACCGGCCGTCCGGCATCACGATCAGCAACAGCGAGTTTCGCGGCGGGATGTCCGACGGGATCCAGAACGGCTCGAACGGCACGCGGATCGTCGACAACACGTTCCACGATCTCGTGCCCGGGACGCCGGACGGCGTGCACACCGACGCCATCCAGCTCTACGGCTCGAAGAACACCCTCATCAAGGGCAACCACTTCTACCGCGTCCCGACCGCGATCATGGCGCCCGACGGCGCCGACCACGAGATCATCGAGGACAACGCGATCGCCGCCGACGACCGGGGCTACCCGTTCGCCGTGACGCTCTTCTCCGACGACGGGTCGATCATCCGCCACAACACGTTCGCCGACGGCGCGTGCGCCTTCAACCTTCGCTGCGGCATCCTCAGGATCGGCTCGAAGAGCTCGTGCCGCTGGGCCGAGGAGTGCGATCCCGGTCGCGGGACCGTCGTCAGGGACAACATCCTCGGGGAGATCTCGCACGACGGCGGCAGCGCCGCGATCGCGGAGAACAGCCACAACCTCTTCACGCGGCGCGCCAGCGGCGACCAGGCGCTGCGCGGCCGCCCGAGCTTCGTCGGCGGGCCCGCGCCGGCCGACCACGCCGGGTACGCGCTCGCGGCGGGCTCGATCGGCACGGGCAGCGCCAGCGACGGGCTCGATCGCGGCATCCGCCCGCGGTCCGGCGCGGCCGCCGGGCCCGGGCCGGGCGCTCGCGGTGGCGCGGGCGCGGGCGTGACCGTGCGGGCGCTGTCGCGACTGCGCTCGATCGCACGCACAGGCAGGCTGCGCCTGCGGATCGTCACGCGGGCGAGCGGCCGCGGCAGGGTCTCCGCCGCGATCCGCCCGGGCCGCGCGCTGCGCGCGCACCGCCGCGGGCACTCGCGGCGGACCGTCGCGCTCCGCAGCGTCTCGCTCGGCCGCCGCGCGGCCGGCGCCCGCACCGTGACGCTGCGAGTCGGCCGCACCACGCGGCGGCGGCTGCAGCGCTCGACCGACGCCGGGCTGACCGTCACCGTGAGGGTCGGCGGCCGGCAGGAGCGCCGGCGCCTGACGATCAGGCGCTGACGTTCGGCGCCGCCCGCGCGCCGCCGGCCGCGCGCGCCGTCGCGCGCCGCCGCCTCCGCGGGCGCCCGTCACGGCGCGCTGCGACGGCGAGCAGCACGGCGCACCACAGCGCGAAGACCATGCCGGCCGCCAGGACGCCCGCCAGCTGCCGCCCGCCGGCGACCACCGTCGCGTGGCGCGCCCGGCCCAACGGCCGGACGGTGAGCCTCCGCGCGCCGGCCCCGCTGTCCTGCGCCGTCAGCGCACCGACGTACGCGGTCAGCTCCGTCGTGCCCGCGCTCGCGATGCGCGCGGCGGTCGCCTCGTCGGCGGCGCGGACGCTGATCCTGACGATCGGCAGGCCCTCGTCGAAGCTCACCGCCATGACGCTGCGGGCGCGCTCCTCCGGCGGTCGCGGCGTGTCGAATGTGATCGACGGCGCCAGCGCCAGGAAGGTCGCCGGGTCGATGCCGGCTCGCCGTGCGACGCGATCGCGCAGCGGGCTGGTCGCGATCAGGTTCGCGAGCAGCCGGGCGCGGGCGATGAGCGCCACCCCGTCGACGCGCTCGCTCTCCGCGCCGAGGTCGACGGCGGGCGAGCTTGCGGCGTCCACGAGCAGGTCGGCGGCCGCGACGCCGTGGAGGCGCTCGCGCTCCCGGAGCTGCGGCGGCAGCCCGGGCTCGATCCGGTACGCGACCGCCGTGCCGATCAGCAACGCGAGCACAGCACCGACGGCGGCGAGCCGGCGCCGGTGCCAAAGCTGCCACAGCAGCGTCATCGTCGCGACCCGCGCATGCGCGAAGAACAGCCGCTAGGCGACCATGCCCCGAGCCGGGCGCGGCGGCTCGGGCGCGGCATCGGCGGGCTCCTGGGCGGCCATCGGGAGGCTCGCCGGCGCATCGCCCGCGACCGCCTCGCGCCAGCCGCGCGCCAGCCGCGCGGCGAGCACGACGCCCGCGCACCACAGGCCCAGGACGACGGCGAACGCCAGGACCGCGAGCAGCGTCCCGGGGCCGCGCACGACGGTGGCCGACCGCGCCGGCCCGAGCGGGTCGATGACGAGCTGACGCGCGTCGGGGACCTTGTCGAGCGCGGCCACCGACGTCAGGTACTTGCCGAGGACGGCGACGGCCGCGCTCGAGATCCGCGCCGCCACGTGCTCGTCGACGGCCTGCGCGTCGGCGGTGATGATCGGCACCGCCTCGTTGTAGAAGACCGTCAGCGAGTTCGCGCGCGGGCCCGGCGACTGCTCGAGCGTCGGCGGTCGCAGCGACGGATCGCTCGACGGCGCCGTCGCGACGAACGTCCGCGGGTCGATGCCGGCGGTGCGCGCGATGTCGTCCTTCAACGGGCTCGCGGCCATGAGGCTGGCGAGCAGCCGCGCCCGCGCGGTCAGCGCGGCGACGTCCGCGCGCACCTTGCCGCCCCCGAGGTCGGCGATCTGCGAGCTCGGGGAGTCGACGAGCACCTCGGCGGACGCGACGCCGACCGCGTACTGGCGGCTCTCGAACGTCGGCGGCAAGCCGGCGCCGACGCGGTAGGCCATGAGAAGCCCGACGGTCAGCGCGAGCGCGACCCCCACCGCCACGGGGAGGCGGTGGCGCCAGAGCTGACGCAGGATGCTGACGACGTCCATGCGGGCTCAGCCGCTCACGCGACGGCCGCCTCCGGCATCGCGTGCAGGTCGACGGGCTCGCCGCCGCGCTCCAGCGACCGGTCGACGGCCTCCATCGTCGTCACGACGTCGAGCCCGAGCTGCGCGTGGGAGGCCGGCCTGGATCCGGTCAGGATCGCGCGGGCGAAGTCCTGCAGCTCGAGCGCGAGCGGCTCGGCGGCCTCGACGCGCGGAATGATGACGTCGCCCGAGCGGTACGTCAGCTGGTATTCGCCGAAGCTCTCGGGGGTCGAGAACTCCATCCCGCGGTCGTAGAGGCGCACCGGCTCGTCGGAGAGCGTGTCGTCGTAGGAGATCATCCGGCGGCTGCCGACGATCGTCATCTGGCGGACCTTGCGGGGGGCCAGCCACGAGATCTGGACGCTGGCCGTCATGCCGCCCTCGAACGTCAGCGTCAGAAAAGCCGTCTCGGGCACGTTCGGCTGGAAGATGCGGCGCGCCGACGCCGCGACCTGGACGACCGGGCGGCCCAGCCAGTGCAGCAGGATCGAGAGGTCGTGCGGCGCGAGGTCGCAGACGACGCCGTCGGGCTGGTAGAGGCCGAGGTTCATCCGCGACGACGTGATGAAGTAGACCTCGCCGACCGCGTCCTCGTTGATGAGGTCGCGGACCTTGTTGACGGCCGGGCTGTAGAGGAACGTGTGACCTGGCATGAGCACGCGGCCGCGCACGTCGGCCAGCTCGATGAGCTCGCGCGCCTCCGCCGAGGTCTTGGCCATCGGCTTCTCGACGAGGACGTGCTTGCCGGCCTGCAGCGCCCGCTTGCAGAGCGTGTGGTGCGTCACGGGCGGGGTCGCCACGATGACCGCGTCAAGCGACGGGTCGAGCAGCAGCGCGTCGATGTCGGCCTCGACGCGCACCCCGGGCATGCGCGCCCGGAACGCGTCCGCGCGCCCGGGGTCGCGCTCGCAGAGCGCGGCGAGCTGCATCGAGGAGGACGCCACCACGTTGCGGACGAGGTTCGGCCCCCAGTACCCGTAGCCGACGACGGCGACGTTGAGCGGGCACATCTCGTCGCGCTCCGCGACGTTGCGGCTGCGGACGAACCGCTTGCGCTCCGTGCCGCCTCCGAAACCCATCATGCCTGCCTCCTCCTGTCGAACTCCTGAACCGCGTCGACCACTCGCGCCGTCTGGTCCGCGGACATCCCGGGGAACAGCGGCAGGGTGCAGATCTGCTTCGCCAGGCGCTCGGCCACCGGCAGGCCGCTCGCGGCGACTCCGCGATCCGCATAGGCACCGACGCGATGGATCGGCACCGGGTAGTGCACGGCGGTGTTGATGCCGCACGTGGTGAGGTGCTCGCGCAGCCCGGGGCGGTCGGAGCTGCGCACGACGAACAGGTGATAGACGTGGTCGGCGCCTGCGCAGGCGGGCGCCGGCAGCTCGACGCCCGCGCCCTCGAGGCCCGAGCGCAGCTCCGCGCCGAGGCGCCGGCGCTGCTCGGTGACCGCGTCGAGATCGCGCAGCTTGACGCGCAGGACGGCGGCCTGCAGCGCGTCCAGCCGCGCCGTCGTGCCGAGGATCTCGTGGTGATAGCGCGGGCGCTCGCCGTGGCAGCGCAGCAGCCGGACGCGGTCGGCGAGCTCGGCGTCGGCTGTCACGATCGCGCCGCCGTCGCCCCAGCCGCCGAGGTTCTTCGTCGGATAGAACGAGAAGCAGCCGATGTCGCCGAACGTCCCGACGCGCCGGCCCTGCAGGCGCGCGCCGTGCGCCTGGGCGGTGTCCTCGATCACCCGCAGGTCGTGCTCGCGCGCGACGGCGAGCAGCGGCTCCATGTCGACGGTCGAGCCCATGAGGTGCACCGGGATGACGCACCGCGTCCTGGGGGTGATCGCCGCCTCGACGGCGGCCGCCGTGATGAGGTGCGAGCCGGGGTCGACGTCGATGAGCCGGGGCGTGGCGCCGACGAGGCTGACGGCTTCGGCGGTGGCGATGAACGAGTTGGCGGGAACGATCACCTCGTCTCCGGCACCGATCCCGAGCGCGCGCAGGGCGAGCACCAGCGCCTCGGTGCCCGACGACACGCCGACGCAGTGCGCGATCTCGTTGTACGCCGCGAACTCGGCCTCGAACGCCTCGACCTCGTGGCCGAGCGTGAACGCGCCCGCCGACGCGATCCGCGCGACGGCCTGCATCATCTCGTCGAACAGCACCGGGTCGACGTCGTTGATGCGCATGACCGGCACCGGCGCGGCGCTTTGCACTGCGGTCGTCGGGGTCATGCCGCCACCGCCATCCGCTCGCTCGACGCCGTGAGCGGCATCGAGTCCAGGCGCTCGAGCTCGGCGCACATCGCGCGCCGGCCGCGGTGGTGCAGTCCGTACACGGAGCTGTTCGTCCGGCCGAGCCGCTCGGCGATCTCGACCGGCGACAGGCCGAGCACGTGTCGCAGGACGACGACCTCGCGCTGGTCCTCGGGCAGCGACTCGAGCGCCGCGCGCAGGCAGCGGGCGCGCTCGGGCGCCTCCTCGCAGGCGACGTCGTCGGCGGCGAAGACCTCCTCGGCGGGCGTCGTCCGGCGGGCGCGGATCGCGTCGACGGCGACGTTGTGCGACATCCTCAGCAGCCAGGCCACGAACGGCACGGCGCGCTGCTCGTACTTCGCGATCGCCGTGATCAGCTTGGCGAAGACCTGCTGGGTGACGTCCTCGGCGTCGTGGTGGTCGCGCACGATCGTGCGGACGTAGCCGTAGACGTTGTCGGCGTAGCGGAGGTACAGGAAGCGGACCGCGTCGCGGTCGCCCTGCTTGGCGCGGGCGACCGCCCGCGCGACGAGACGCTCGATGTCCGGCGACGTGTCGATCGTCGACTTGGCGACGAGCCGGTCCTTCGTCCTTCCGGCCCAGTCCGTGTCCGCCTCCGGCATCGGAAGCGCTGTCCGTGGCTCGCAGGTCATCTGCTGTCCCTTCGCGCGTCGGTGATGGTCGGTCGCTCGCGTCGTCGCAGACGCCGTCTGGTGGCTCAGCATGCGACGACCCGGTTCGTCGTCGCGAGCAGGCGGTTGACGTGCGCGTAGTGGCTCGCCTCGGTCCGGTTGGCGACGCCGAGCTTGCGATAGGTGTTGGAGAGATGGAACTTGACCGTCTGCTCGGTCACCCACAGCAGGCGCGCGATCTGCCCGTTCGTATGGCCCTCAGCGACCAGCGTGAGGATCTGCCGCTCGCGCAGCGTCAGCGCTGAGTGCGAGGGCGTCGCCGGCGGCGGGCTCTCGGGGCGGTGCACGACGTTGCCGCGCACGACCTCGCGCAGCAGCGTCCCGAAGCTCGCCGGGTGGATGTCCTTCGACATGACGGTGTGCGCGCCGGCCTCGAAGATCTCCTCGAGGCGCTCGTCCACCATGTCGATCGCCAGCAGCAGCAGCTGAGCCTGCGGAGCGTGCTCGGCCGCTTCGCGCAGCCGCGCGAGGGCATGGTCGGGGGCCGGCGCGGCGGCCACGCGTGCGTCGTGCATGTCGTCGACGACGACGACGTCCGGGAGGAGCTCCAGCAGGGCGTCGCAAGCGGACGTGCGCCCGTCGAGGACTCCGACGACCTCGAAGCCGGCCGTCTGCTTGAGCGCCAGGCGGATCGAGTGCGCGACCAGCGAGTGGTCGGCGACGATAACGAGCCGCGTCATGTCCGTGCCCCCCCGTTCACCATGCGGTCGCCCGCCGCGACGGTCGCCTGGACGGCCGCCGTCAGGCTGACGGCGCCGAACTGGGCGGCGGATTCCTCGACGAGGTCGGCCGCCTCGTTGCGCGACCGCACTCCGAGCTTCGAGAAGGCCGAGGAGAGATGGCACTTCACGGTGCTCTCGGCGAGATACAGCTCACCGGCGATCGCCTTGTTGCTCTTTCCGGCGACGACCATCCCCAGCACCTGCTTCTCGCGAAGCGAGAGCGTCGGCCGGCCGACGTCGTGGCGGCGCGCCGCCGGGACGGCCGTCTGACCGGCGAGGCTCGCGCGAACCGTGAGAGGAAGAGCGGTCTCCACGTCGCCCTCGAAGACGACGCCGTCGGCGCCCGCCTCGAGCGCGCGGCGGACGCCACGGCGCGAGTCCTCGGGGATGACGGCGACGATGCGCACGTCGGGGGCCGTCCGCCGCATCCGGCGCATCCGCTCGCCGCGCTCGATGACACCGCGGCCGCACGCTGCGACGAGGACGTCCGGCTCGCGCCCGTCGGCCTGCGCCGGCGCGTCGTGGCTCCATCGACGGATCGCGACCTGCATGCCGTCGGCGGCCAGCGCGCGCTCGATGCGGCGCGCGGCGGCGCCGTCGTCGACGAGCGCCGCGATGAGCGGATCGCGCACCGCGCGCGTCGCGTGGTGCGCGTATGCGTCAGTGCTCATGCCGGTCCGAGACCGTTGGTGCGCACGTCGGCCTGCGCCCGCACGTGACCGTCTGACGCTGCGATCGGCAGCATTCTCAGCACCCCCTGCCCCTCGGTTGCCCCCGGCCGTTCCTCGGCCGTCTGCGCCAGACCTTCCCAAATCGGGGCGGCGCTTCCAATCCGCGCTAGACGCGGAGTTGGGTGCCGAATGGCGAGGTCGAAGTGCGGACGCGTCCCCCCGTCGATGGACGATCCGGTAGGCCCCGTTGCAGGAAGCAGCAGGGCCCCCTCGACCATCGTCTAGGTGACCATGCGAGCCCGGCCCGACGCGAACGGCAGGGCCGCTCGCGGGCCCGCCGCTATAATCGGGGGCCCTCGCGGATGTAGCTCAGTTGGCTAGAGCGTCTGCTTGCCATGCAGAAGGTCGAGGGTTCGAGTCCCTTCATCCGCTTGTGACGGCCCGCCGTGCGCGGGCCGTTTGCGTTGCGGGCGCGCGGTGCCCCGATCGCCACGTAGCGTTTCCCTCTCGGTGGCGAGCTAAGGTACGGCTGGTGTCTATAACTTTGACCCAGCTGCGCAGCTTCCTTGCGGTCATGCGCGGCGGATCGGTCACGGCGGCGGCCGACGAGCTCGTGGTCACGCAGCCCTCGGTCTCCGCCGCGGTCGCGGCACTGTCGCGGGAGCTGGGCACGCCGGTCACCGAGCGCGAGGGCCGCGGCATCCGCCCCACGGCCGCGGGGCTGGCGTTCGCGCCGTTCGCCGCCGACGTCATCGGCCTGCTCGACGAGGGCCGCCGCGCGGCACGCGAGGCGGCGCACCTCGCCGACCGGCGCCTGCGCCTGGCCGCGGTGACGACCGCCGCGGAGTCCTTCGTGCCGCCGCTCATGCGCGCGTTCACGGCGCGCAACGACGACGTCGGCCTGACGCTCGCGGTCGGCAACCGCGAGCAGGTCCTCGACCTCGTGCTCGATCACCGCGCCGACGTGGCGATCGGCGGGCGCCCCCCGCGCGACGCGCGCATCGAGTCGATCGCCGTGCTGCCCAACGAGTTCGTGCTCATCACCTCGCCCGACGACCGCTACGCCGACGGCACGACCGTCGATGCCGCCGAGCTCGAGCGGCGGGTGTGGCTGCTGCGCGAGCCGGGGTCGGGCACGCGCGTCGTCAACGAGGAGTTCCTCGCGGCTTCGACGCTCGAGCCGCAAACGCTGACGCTGGGATCCAACGGCGCGATCAAGCAGGCGGCCCGCGCCGGCATCGGCATCGCGTTCATCTCGCGGGCGGCCGTCGCGCTCGAGCTCGAGCACGGGCTGCTCGCCGCCCTCCCGGTGCGTCACCGCCCGGCGACGCGGCGCTGGTATGCGATGTGCTCGACGGTCGGCCCGCGCCGCGCAGCGGTCGAGCGGTTCATGGCGTTCGCCGCGTCGCCGGCGGCGCGCGAGACGCTCGCCGAGACCTCCGGCCTCGTGGTCGGCTCCGGGTCGACGGTTGCGCAGCGCTGACGGTCGCTACGCCAGCGCGCTGTCCGTCACGACGTCGTCGGGCACGCCCCGCGCCTCGACGTGCGTCACTGGGAGCCCGAGACAGCGCACCTTGCTCGGAAGGTCGATGTGCATCCACCGCGACAGGCGGCGCGGCAGCGTCGAGATGATGATCTCGTCGAACGACTGCTGAAAGAGCGCGTCGGAGATCGCCGCCACGGGGTCGGAGTCGCCGACGTGGCCGGTCACCTCCCCGCCGGCGGCCTCGCGCAGCCTCTCCAGCGCGACCTCGAGCTGCGCGGCCGCCTCCTCGCGGCCGTGCTCCTCGGGATCGACGAGGCGGTGCAGCCCGCGCGGGGTCGCCGGCACGAGCAGGTGGAACGCGACGGGGCCGGCGCTGGCTCGACGCCTCACGGCTTCCTGCAGCTGGTCGGTGGCTGCGGTCCGGTTGGCGACGATGAGCACGCGTGCAGGCCCGGTCATGTGGGAGCTCCCTATTTGCTTGCAACAGCTGGTACTAGCGCGGACCCGAAAGTCTACCGGGGGCGTCGGCGCGCGCAAGCAACCGCGGCCGCGCCGCGTCCCTGCGCCGCGCCGGCGCGCGTGCCGGGCGCTAGGTCTGGGCGGCGGGCTCGGACACCGGCGCGGCGACCTGCCCGTCGTGGTCGGCGCGCGTGGCCTCGCCGCCGAGCGCGACCTTCGCGCGCGCGGTGACGAGGTGGTAGAGCACCAGCACCTGCACGACCGCGAGGGACTCCGAGCGGTGCAGCTCCGTGCCGACCGTGAACTCGCCCAGGCGCTCGGAGCGCAGATGGCTGGCGAAGTGCATCCGCTCCCAGACGGACTCCTCGATCTCCGCGCCGCGGGCGGGATCGATGTCGCCGGGGATGAAGAGGCGGTGCTCGTGCTCGCTCTCGTCGACGCAGACGCCCTTGCCGTCGCCGTCGGCGAACTCCGACAGATCGGGATGCTCCAGGCCCTTGCGCAGCATGATCTCCGCGTCCAGGTGCTCCTGGTCGCCGCGCTTGCCGGGCTTGAAGGACACGACGAGGTCGGCCCAGCGCTGCTGGGGGCGGATGTACAGCTCGGAGTCCGGCTCGCGCCGGTCGAGCTCCTCGAGCACCTGGTCGGTCGTGTAGCCGCGCCGCGAGCAGTCGCGCTGCACCTTCCAGCGGCGCCGCAGGTCCTCCGGCGGCGCGAGGAACACCCGCACGTCGTAGCACTCGCGCAGCGCCGGCGTGTGGTAGCCCAGCAGCCCCTCGATCACCGTGAACTGGTTGGGCTTGGTGTACACCGGCGGGCCGAACGTGCCGTCCTTGTGCTGGTAGACCGGCTTGAGGATCGCATTGCCGGCACGCAGCTCGGCGAAGTGGCGCTCCATGATGTCGACGTAGTTGCAGTCCGGATGCAGCGGCGTGATGCCGTGCTCGGCGCGCTGGCGGCGGTCGTAGCGGTGGTAGTCGTCCGCCGCGACGTGCGTGACGTTCCTTTCGCCAAGCATCCGCACGAGACCGCGCGTGATCGTCGTCTTGCCGGTCGCGGAGTCGCCAACGACGCCGAGGATGATCGGTCGGGGCATTGTGGCTCCTATGTTATGGGTGGCGGGGGGCGGGCGTCGCCAGCCTCGCTCAGCTCGCCGCCTCTGCCGTCTCGGGCTCGCCGGCCTCGTCGGGATCGGCGTCGACGTCGTACTCGGGGATCCGGTCGCGTTCGTCGTCGAAGACGCTGCTGCGGCGGATGTCCTCCGCCTCGATCGTGATCAGCTCCTCGCGATCGAGCGGCCGGTCGGCCTCGAAGAGGCGCATCGCCTGGCGCATGCGCCCGCGCTCGATGGCGTTGCGGATGCTGCGCCCGTGCGCGAAGCGGGGCTGGTCGACGCGGCGCTCGATGTAGTCGCGCATCGCCTCCTTGGCCTCCTCGCTGAACTCATAGCCCTGCTGGCCGATCATCATCTCGGCGATCTCCATGAGCTCGTCGGGCTTGTAGTCCGGGAAGTGGATGTGGTGCGCGACGCGCGACCCCATGCCCGGATTGGCACCGAAGAACTCGTCCATGCGGTCCTTGTAGCCGGCCATGACGACGACGAGGTTGTGGCGCTCGGACTCCATGACCTGCAGCAGCACCTCGATCGCCTCCTGACCGTAGTCGCGCTCGTTCTCGGGCCGGTGCAGGTAGTAGGCCTCGTCGATGAACAGCACGCCGCCGAGGGCCTTCTTGATGACCTCCTTGGTCTTCGGCGCGGTGTGTCCCACGTACTGGCCCACGAGGTCGTCGCGCGTGACCGTCACGAGCTGGTTCTTCTGGATGTACCCGAGCCGGTACAGGATCGAGGCCATCCGCAGCGCCACCGTCGTCTTGCCCGTGCCGGGGTTGCCGGTGAAGCTCATGTGCAGCGTCGGGCGCTCCGACGTGAGCCCCATCTCGTTGCGCAGCTTGTCGATCACGAGCAGGGCGGCCATCTCGCGGATGCGCCGCTTGACGGCCCCCAGCCCGACGAGGTTGCGGTCCATCTCCTCGAGCACCTCGTGCACCCGGGAGTCCCTGACGACCTTCTGGACGTCGGCCTTGTCGTCCGACACGGCCTCCTGGAAATCGACGCGTTCAACGGCAGCGTCCTCGTCCTCCGGGCCCTTTGTGACCCTGCCGCTGAACTCGTCGTCGAGCTCCTTGGCCGCCCGGTCCTGCTTGGCCCCGTCCGAATCGGGATCAAGCCATTTGCCGTGGGTGTCGCGGCCTCGGAGCTCGGCCATCAGGACTCTCCGGCTCCCTCGTCACGCGCCGGCGCGGGCCCCTCGCCGTCCCCGCCGTCGGCCTGGAACTTCGGCGACTCCGGGCCGGGGGTGGCGTCCTGCACCCCGGTCGAGGTGCGCTGCACCGTCAGGCTGCCCTCGTTGCCGTAGCGACGGCCGGGCGGGTTCTGGTGGGCGTACGGGACGACCGTGTAGTTGATCGTGCGGTCGTGCGTCTCCGTGCGCTCGAGGCGGTAGCCCGGCTCCTCCTTCGGGCGATTGACGATGAACGACAGCCGCGATGTCTGGCGGCCCAGCGAGGCGTCGTAGGCGACCAGCTTGATGTAGTGGTTCGGGTACGCGTCGCGGCAGTCGTTGATCTCCTGGACCACCTCGGCGGCGTCGTCGGGCTCGAGGTCGAAGTTCGGCTGCTTCCACATGTCCCACAGGTTGTTGCGGGGATGCGGATCGTCGGTGTACTCGACCATGATCGCCCAGCCGTTGTCGAGCGAGTAGCGGACCTGCGCCTCGATCTCCTCGTCGGTGAGATCCGGCAGGAACGAGAAGGTTCCTTGTGTGATTCTCATTAGGGTCGTCTCCTGTTCGCCGCTGACTAGCGGCTGGCGGTCGGGGTCTGGACGACGTCGGCGGTGTCGGTCGACTCGAAGTCGAACGTGATGTCCTTCCAGACCTCGAGCGCGGCGTTCAGCTCGGGGCAGCCCTTGGCGGCCTCCCTGAGGATGTCGGGGCCCTCCTCGACGTAGTCGCGGCCCTCGTTGCGCGCCTTGATCATCGCCTCGACGGCGACGCGGTTGGCGGTGGCGCCGGCGGCGATGCCCATCGGGTGGCCGATCGTGCCGCCGCCGAACTGCAGCACGACGTCCTCGCCGAGGTAGTCCAGCAGCTGGTGCATCTGGCCGGCGTGGATGCCGCCCGAGGCGACCGGCATGACCGTCGCCAGCGACGCCCAGTCCTGGTCGAAGTAGATGCCGGTCTCGGGGTTGGCCTTGTTGAAGCGCTCGCGGCAGACGTCGTAGTAGCCGCGGATCATGTTGGGGTCGCCCTCGAGCTTGCCGACGACCGTGCCGGCGTGGATGTGGTCGACGCCGAGCATCCGGCACCACTTGGCGATCACGCGGAAGGAGACGCCGTGCGTCTTCTGGCGCGTGTACGTGCCGTGGCCGGCGCGGTGGAGGTGCAGGATGCAGCCGTTGGCACGCGCCCACTTCGACATCGACGACATCGCCGTGTAGCCGACGGTGAGGTCCATCATGATGATGATCGAGCCGATCTCCTTGGCGAACTCGGCGCGCTCGTACATCTCCTCCACCGTCGCAGCGGTGACGTTCATGTAGTGGCCCTTGACCTCGCCCGTGACGGCCGAGGCGCGGTTGACGGCCTCGATCGCGTGCAGGTAGCGGTCGCGCCAGCGCATGAACGGCTGCGAGTTGATGTTCTCGTCGTCCTTCGTGAAGTCCAGCCCGCCTCGCAGGGCCTCGTAGACGACGCGGCCGTAGTTCTTGGCCGACAGCCCGAGCTTGGGCTTCGTCGTCGCGCCGAGGATCGGGCGCCCGAACTTGTCGAGGTACTCGCGCTCCATGATGATGCCGTGCGGCGGCCCCTGGAAGGTCTTCAGGTAGGCGACCGGGATGCGCATGTCCTCGAGGCGCAGCGCCTTGAGCGCCTTGAAGCCGAAGACGTTGCCGATGATCGACGACGTCAGGTTCGCGATCGAACCCTCCTCGAAGAGGTCGATGTCATACGCGATCTTGGCGATGTACTGCCCCGGCGTACCGGGAACCTCCTCGACCGAGTAGGCCTTGGCCTGGTAATGCTCGTGCGGCGTCAGGCGGTCCGTCCAGACGACGGTCCACGTGGCGGTCGAGGACTCGCCGGCCACAGCCGCCGCCGCCTCGATCGCATCCACCCCCTCCTGCGGGGTGATCCGGAACGCGCAGAGGACGTCGGTGTCCTTGGGCTCGTAGTCCTCGTTGTAGTACCCCATCTCTGCGTACGGGGTGACTCCAGCTGCCCAGCGGTCCTTCGACTTGCCGTTTGATTCGCTCATGCCGTCCTCTCTGGTCGGTCCGTATCTCGCAGACTACCGCGGAATACAAAGGTGCCAAACAAAAGATGTCGCGTTTTGTATAGTCGTCCAGCTATGGATTCGGATCGATCTCCCCGCCGCCCGCCGCAGTGGCGGGCGCTGCTGTCGCGGCGGGCTCGATGATCGCCACGCCATCGACGGTCTCCGCCAGCCGCGGCACCACGTCGACGATCGACTCCTGCGCGCAGAAGGCGATGTCCTGCTCCAGTCCCGCCTCGCGCACGCCGACCGCGCCGGCGCTCGCCTCCAACGCCTCCAGCGGCGTGGCGAACGCTGCGGCGACGGCCTCGGCGACGCGCGCGGCGTCCGTGCGTTCGCCCCCGAGCGCCGCGCTGAGACGCCCGGCGACGTAGACGTCGTCGAGGCTGACGCTGCCGTCGGTGCCGGCGCACACGAGCAGCACGTCGCCGCCGTCCTCGATCTGCGCTACGACGGCGTCGAGGTTCAGAAGCGACGCGACGAGCACCTCGCCGGCCACCTCGGCCGACGCGACGATCGCCGGAGCGCCGTTCGTCGTCGCCAGCACGAGCTCGGCGCCGCGAGGCTCGCGCGTCTCCTCCGGCGAGTTCCCGAGGTCGAAGCCGGGCGCGGGCTCGCAGTTGACCTCGCCGGCGAGCACGCGGTCGTCGGCCCGCAGCGTCTTGGCCTCGTCGATGCTCCCCGCGACGCGCACCCGCTCGTAGCCGGAGGCGAGCGCGAGCGTGATCGTCGAGCTCGCGCGCAGGACGTCGATGACGACGGCCGTGTCGGCCGCCCGGACGTCCGTCCCGAGGAAGGCGACATCGATCATGCGAGTGGAGCCGACACTCCCTAAGCCGCTCTGCGGACGCCCGACGCGTAGCGCTCGGCCATCTGCTCGAGGGTCAGTGGGTGGTAGTCGCCGGCATGGCCCGCCATGCCGAGCTCCCGCATGCGCTGAGCGCAGATTTCCTGCATCTCCCTGCGTGCTGCCTTACCCGGACCGCGCGGGTCCCAATTGCGGGGGTCGTCGCGAAACAGCTCGCGCACCCCGGCCGTGATCGCCAGCCGCCCGTCCGTGTCGATGTTGACCTTGCGCACGCCGTGCTCGATCCCGCGCTGGATCGCGCTGATCGGCACGCCGAAGCCGGAGTCGACCTCGCCGCCGGCGGCTCTTACGCGCTCGACGAGATCGGCCGGCACGCTGGAGGAGCCGTGCATGACGATGTGCGTGTCGGGCAGGCGCCGGTGGATGTCCTCGATGATCTCCATCGCGAGGATGTCGCCGTCGGGCTCGCGCGAGAACTTGTAAGCGCCGTGGCTCGTGCCGATCGCGACGGCCAGCGCGTCGACGCCCGTGCGCTCGACGAACTCCTCTGCCTGAGCGGGGTCGGTGAGGTGGATCTCGCCCGAGCCGACGCCGTCCTCGATGCCGCCGAGCGTGCCGAGCTCGCCCTCGACCGTCACGCCGCGCGCGTGGGCCAGGTCGACGACCTCCTTCGTGACCGCGACGTTGTCCTCGAAGTCCAGCGGCGTCTTGCCGTCCTCGGCCAGCGAGCCATCCATCATCACGCTCGTGAAGCCCAGCTCGATCGCGCTGAAGCACGTCTCGGGCGAGTTGCCGTGGTCCTGGTGCAGCGCGACCGGGATGTCGGGGTACGTCTCGGTGGCCGCCAGCATGAGGTGGTACAGGAAGCGGTCGCCGGCGTAGGACCGCGCGCCGCGTGAGGCCTGGACGATGACCGGGGACTGCGTCTCCTGCGCGGCCTCCATGACGCCCTGGATCTGCTCCATGTTGTTGACGTTGAACGCGGCCACGCCGTAGTTGCCGGCGGCGGCCTCGTCGAGCAGCTGGCGCATCGTCACGAGCGGCATGCAGTCACTCCTGTTCGGCGATGGGGGTGCTCTCGACGATCTTGCGCACCGAGCCGGGCCTGACGATCAGCGACTGCGTGGAGACCCACCCCGCCCGACGGCGCGGGGCGTCGAGGAGCGTGCCGCCGGTGATCCCGCAGGCGGCGAACAGCGCCGGGCCGCGGAGGAGGTCGTCGGCCTCGAGGATCTCGTCCGTCGACAGGCCGGCGTCGGCGACGGCGGCCGCCTCCTCGTCGCTCTGGGGAGCCAGACGCGTCTGCATGCCGCCGCCGAGGACCTTGACGGCGCACGCGGCCATGATGCCCTCGGGGGTGCCGCCGACGCCCATGAGCATGTCGACGCCGGTGCCGGGCAGCAGCGCGAAGATCGCGCCCGCGACGTCGCCGGCGCTCGGCTGGATGACGTGCACGCCGCGCTCGCGCAGGCTCGCGGCCAGCTCGACGTGGCGCGGCTTGTCGAGGATCAGCACGCGCATGTCGTCGACGGCCTTGCCGAGCTTCTCGGCCACCCGCTCGACGTTGTGCTCGGGTTCCTCGCGAAGGTCGATGGCGTCGCGCGCGGCGGGCCCGACGACGAGCTTGTCCATGTAGTGCCCCGGTCCCGGCGACCACAGGCAGCCGTCGCCGGCCATCGCGATCGTCGTCAGCGACCCGGGCAGCCCGGCGGCGCACAGGTCGGTGCACTCGACGGGGTCGACCGCGATGTCGAACTGCGGCCCCTCGCCGTTGCCGAGCTTCTCGCCGTTGAACAGCATCGGGGCGTTGTCCTTCTCGCCCTCGCCGATGATGACCGTGCCGCAGCCGCGGGTCTCACCGAGCACCGCCCGCATCGCCTCGGTGGCCGCCTTGTCGGCGGACTTGCCATCGCCGAGGCCGGCCCACCCCTCCGCCGCGAGCGCCGCGGCGCGCACGGCCGCCAGCGCAAGCGATTCCAGGCTGGCCGGCAGATTGTCCGCGCCCGCACCCTCGACGCCGCGGGCGGCCTCCTCCTCGACCAAGCTCATGTTGCCATCCTCGCGCGTTGTGGTTTTGCCTGCAAGCGAAATGTTCGCCGATTCGCTACGACTTTCGCTTATGGCAGCCCGCTGACGCGGGCCGTCGCCCCTCAATCGTGTCACTCATTGCAAGCCAGCGCCGCGCGGTCCGCGCCGGCGCGGCGCGCGCTCGGAGCTGGGTGGTCGCCGATCAGCGCCGCAGTGCGTCGAGGTCGGCCGGCGTGTCGACGTCGACGGCGGAGCACAGATGCCCGCACTCGACCCTCGCCACGCCGGCGCGGCGCAGCAGCTCGCGCGCGCCGACGTCGCCCTCGATCCCCGCGACCGCCTCGAAGTACGCGCTGCCGAGCGCGACCGGGTGGCCGGGAACGCCGTCGTAGACGGCGCGCGCGCACGTCTGCGCCCCCTGCTCGGCGGCGATGCCGGCGAAGCGGGCGATGACCTGCGGCGTCACGCGCGGCATGTCGCCGAGCGTGATCACCGCCGCCTCGGCGTCGTCGCGCAGCGCGGCGATGCCGGCGCGCAGCGACGCCGACTGACCTCGCTGCCAGTCCTCGCAGACGACGACGTCCGCCGCGCCGAGGTCGACGCCCGCACGGACGGCCTCGGCGCTCGCCCCGAGCACCACGACCGTCCGCTCGATCGCGGGCACCGCCGCGACCGCCGCGACCGCGTGCTTCAGCAGGGGCACGCCGTCGAGCTCGGCCAGCTGCTTCGGGGCGCCGAAGCGCGACGCCGCGCCGGCGGCGAGCACGACGCCTGCGATCACCCCTCGATCGCCGTTGCCAGCGCGCGCCTCGTGAGCACGCGCGTCAGGTGGCGCTTGTAGTCCGGCGTCGCGTTGAGGTCGCCGACCGGGTCGGTGCCCTCGGCGGCGAGCCCGGCGGCGGCGGCGATGTGCTCGTCGTCGAGCGGCTGGCCGCGCAGCGCGTCCTCGGCGGCGCGCGCGCGCAGCGGCGTGTTGGCCATGTGCGTCAGCCCGATGCGAACGTCCTCGCAGACGCCGTCGGTCGCCTTCACGAGCGCGCAGACGCCGACCATCGCCCAGTCCTCGGCGCGCCGGTGGAACTTCTCGTAGCCGTAGCCGTAGCCGGTCATCGCCGGGACCCGCACCTCTGTGAGCAGCTCGCCGGGCTCCAGCGCCGTCGTGAGATACCCGAGGAAGAAGTCCTCGGCGGCGATCTCGCGCTCGCCGCCCGCGCCACGGGCGACGACCGAGCCGCCGAGCGCGAGCAGCACCGCCGGCAGGTCGGCGGCCGCGTCGCCGTGCGCGAGCGAGCCGCCGATCGTGCCGCGGTTGCGGACCTGCTGGTCGGCGATCTCGCTCGCCGCGGCGGCGACGAGCCCGAGGTCGTCGCGCACCTGCAGATCGGCGTGGCGGGTGAGCGCGCCGATCCGGAACGAGTCGTCGCCGGTCTGCACCCCGCGCAGGTCGGAGAGCCTGCGCAGGTCGACGAGCATCGACGGCGCGGCGAAACGCAGCTTCATGAGCGGCAGCAGCGAGTGGCCGCCGGCCAGCGGCCGCGCGTCGGGGCCGCCCTCGCCCAGCAGCCTGATGGCGTCGTCGACGGAGTCGGCGACGGCGTAGTCGAACTCGGCGGCGATCATGGCGCGCCCTCCTCCGGGATCGTGGGTCCGGAGCCGGCCGATCCCTCGCCCTGGGGCGGCAGCTCGACGCCCTGCTCGGTCTCGCGCGGGCCGCCGCCGCGGCCGCGCGCCTGCTCGAGCGCCTCCCAGACGCGCAGCGGCGTCAGCGGCATGTCGATGTACGAGACGCCCTCGTGACGGAGGGCGTCGATGACGGCGTTGACGACCGCCGGCGTCGCCGCGATCGTGCCCGCCTCGCCGATGCCCTTGACGCCGAGCGGATTGGACGGCGACGGCGTCTCCGTGCGGTCGGTCTCGAACGTCGGGACCTCGTTGGCCGTCGGCAGCGCGTAATCGAGGAACGTGCCGGTCACGAGCTGCCCGCGCTCGTCGTAGACGACCTGCTCGTACAGCGCCTGGCCGATGCCGTGCGTCACGCCGCCGTGCACCTGGCCGTCGATGAGCATCGGGTTGATCGCGGGCCCGCAGTCGTCGACGGCGACCCAGCGCACGACCTTCACGCTGCCGGTCTCCGCGTCGACGTCGACGACGCAGGCGTGCGCGCCGAACGGGAACACGAAGTTGTCGGGGTCGTGGATGAGCGTCTGCTCGAGGCCGAGCTCCATCCCCTCCGGCATCTTCGTCGCGTCGATGTACGCGCAGCCCGCGACCTCGGCGAGCGTCATGCCCTGCTCGGGGTCGCCGCGCAGCGAGAAGCGCCCGTCGCGCACCTCGATGTCGTCCGGCGAGGCCTCGAGGTTGTGAGCGACGATCTGCTTTGCCTTCTCGGCGATCCGCTCGGCCGCGCGGGCGGCGGCGACGCCACCGATCGACAGCGACCGCGAGCCGTAGGTGCCCAGGCCCATCGGGCCCGTCGCCGTGTCGCCGTGGATGATCTCGACGACGTCCGGGTCGACGCCCAGGCGGTCGGCGACGATCTGCGCGAAGCCGGTCTCGTGGCCCTGGCCGTGCGGCGAGGCGCCGGTGAAGACCGTCACCGAGCCGGTCGGGTGCACGCGCACGAGCGCCGACTCGTACAGGCCGATCCCGAGGCCGAAGCCCGACGGCCCGACCGCCCGCGAAGGCGCCAGGCCGCAGATCTCGGTGTACGTCGAGAACCCGATCCCGCGCAGGACGCCCTGATCTCGCAGGCGCGCCTGCTCCTCGCGGAAGGCCGGCATGTCGACGATGTCCAGCGCGCGGTCGAGCGTCGCCTCGTAGTCGCCGGAGTCGTACGTGATCCCGTACGGGGTCTCGTACGGGAAGGCGTCGCGCGGGATGAAGTTCTTGCGGCGCACCTCCACGGGGTCCATGCCCAGCTCGTCGGCGAGCTGGTCGATCGTGACCTCGAGCATGTGGGTCATCTCGGGGCGGCCGGCGCCTCGGATGGCGTCGGTGAGGTACTTGTTCGTGTACACGCCGGTGATGTCGGTGCGGACGGCGGGGATGCGGTAGCAGCCCGTCATGACGAACGCCCCGAGCTCGGGGATCATCGGCGTCAGCAGCCCGCAGTAGGCCCCGAGGTCCTGGACGATCCTCGCGTGGAAGGCGGTGATCGTGCCGTCCCGCCTGGCGCCCATCCGCACGTAGTCGACCTGGTCGCGGCCGTGATGGCTCGCCGCCATGTGCTCCGAGCGCGTCTCCGTCCACTTCACGGGATGGCCGAGCTTCTTGGAGGCCCACGCGCAGAGCGTCTCCTCGGCGGTGATCTGCAGCTTGGCGCCGAAGCCGCCGCCGACCTCGGGCGCGATGATCCGCACCTTGTCCTCGCCGAGGCCCATCTGGACTGCGAAGAACAGCCGCACGAGATGCGGCACCTGCGTCGACGACCAGACCGTCAGCTCACCGGCGCGATACTCGGCGACGACGCCGCGCGGCTCGATCGGCGCGCCGGAGATCCGGTGGTTGACGATCCGCCGCTCGATGACGACGTCGGAGTCGGCGAGCGCCTGCTCGACGTCGCCGCCGCCCATCGTCCACTCGTGCGCCTTGTTCGTGCCGAGCGAGTCGTGGACGAGCGTCTCGTCCTTCAGCGCCTCCTCGACGTCGACGACGACCGGCAGCGGCTCGTACTCGACGCGCACCGCCTCGGCGGCGTCGACGACGGCGTAGCGGTCCTCGCCCACGACGAGCGCGACCGGGTCGCCGACGTGGCAGACGCGCCCGCGCGCGAGCGGCCAGCGCTCGGGCGTCTTGACCTCGACGCCGGGCGGCGCCCACGCCATCGGCAGCGGTGCGAGCAGGTCGCTCATGTCCTCGCCCGTGAAGACCGCGCGGATGCCGGGGCGCTCGAGCGCGGCGGACCCGTCGATCGAGACGATGCGCGCGTGCGCCTCCGGCGAGCGCACGACGGCCGCGTGCAGCATCCCCGCGAGCACGATGTCGTCGACGTACGTCGCCTGGCCCTTGATCAGCCGCGGGTCCTCCTTGCGGCGCATGGACTGCCCGACCCACTTGGCCGGCTTCTGCTCGACCGTGCTCATGCGCGCACCGTCCTTCCTGCCTCGGCGGCCGCCTGGACGGCCTTGACGATGTTCTGGTAGCCGGTGCAGCGGCAGAGGTTGCCCTCCAGCCCCTTGCGGACCTCCTCCTCGCTGATCGGCCCGTCACCCTCGCGGCGGGCGAGCAGGTCGGCGGCCGCCATGATCATGCCGGGCGTGCAGTAGCCGCACTGCAGGCCGTGCTCGGCCCAGAAGCTCTCCTGGAGCGGGTGCAGCTCACCGTCGGGGCTCGCCATTCCCTCGATCGTCGTGACCTCCGTGCCGTCGCACTGCACGGCGAGCACGGTGCAGCTCTTGACGGACTCGCCGTCGACGAGGCAGGTGCACGCGCCGCAGCTCGACGTGTCGCAGCCGATGTGGGTGCCTGTCAGCCCAAGCTCGTCGCGCAGGAGGTGGACGAGCAGCATGCGCGGCTGGACCTCCCGCACATACCTCTCGCCGTTGACGGTCACCTGCACGGGAACGGTCGATGCCATGCAGCTCTCCTCTCTGTCGACGGGCGCGCGGTCACCCATGCGCAGTTGCCCGTCCGCCAGCGCGCCAAACGCCCACATGTCGCGTCGGTGACCGCGAGCGCGCCGAGCCTCGCTTCCGGCCGGCTCACGCCACCGCGGTGGCCCCGCGGCGGGTGGCGACGACGATGCCGGCGACGACGATTCCGACGCCGGCGAGCTGCAGCGCAGCCGGGTCCTCGCCGAGCAGGACGATCCCGAGGACGACGGAGCCGACCGGCTGCACCGTCAGCACCACCGACGTCAGCGACGCCGGCAGTCGCGGCAGCGCGACGGCGATCAGCAGCCAGCCCAGCACCTGCGAGGTCAGCGCGAGCGTCAGCAGCCAGCCGTGCGCCGGCCAGCTCGGCAGGAGGTCGACGTCGCCGAGCAGCGCGCCGGCGGCGGTCGCGACGAGCGTCGCCACGAGCGTCGCGGCGAAGAGCGGGCCGGCCGGCCGGCGCAGGTCGCGGCTGCCCTCGCGCAGGACGAGGATGAAGCCGGTGTAGGCGACGGCGGTCAGCACGCCGTAGAGCGCGCCGAGCGCCGGGTCCGCGCCGTACGCCTCGTCGCCGATGACGCCCGAGATCAGCACTGCGCCCACGAACACGAGCGGCACCGCGACGGCGACGCGCGCCGACGGCCGCTCGCCCAGCAGCAGCCACGCGGCGGCCGCGACGAGCACGACCTGCAGGTTGGCCAGCACCGTCGCCAGCCCCGCGCCGACGCCCGCGATCGCGTGGTGCCAGAGGATCAGGTCGGCGGCGAAGAACGCGCCGGCCACGGCCGCGTAGCGCCACGCGGCGCGCGGCGGCGGCCCGTGGCGGCGGCGCTCGAGCAGCGCGAGCGCGGCGAGCGCGGGCAGCGCGTACGCGCAGCGGAAGACGGCGGCCGTCGACGGGCTGACGCCGGCGAGGTCGACGAGGATCGCCGAGAACGCGATCGTGAGCGCGCCCGCGACCGCGGCGAGGGCCGGACGTGCGGTGAGCGCGCCGATGTCAGGTCCGCGCGTCGAGTGCCTGGTTGACGAGCGCGTCGGCGGCGGCGTTCTCCGCACGCGGGACCGAGCGGATCGACCAGCGCTCGAAGCCGCGCAGCGCCTGCAGCGCCGCGGCGTGCAGCGGCTTCATGTCCGGATGCTTGACCTTGTAGACGCCGTTGACCTGCTTGGCGATCAGCTCGGAGTCGTTGACCACCTCGACCTCCGTGGCGCCGAGCGCGCGGGCGCGCTGCAGCCCGAGCAGCAGGCCGCGGTACTCCGCGACGTTGTTCGTCGCCACGCCGATGACCTCCGCGGCCTCGTCGAGGACGTCGCCCGCCGGCGTCGACAGCACCGCCCCAGCGGCGGCCGGGCCGGGGTTGCCGCGAGCGCCCCCGTCGACGTGGACGACCAGCTTCAGTCGGGATCCAATCGCGGGAACTCGCCGGCGACGCGCGGGCGCCGACGGTCACGCGTCTGGCGCTTCTCGACCTGCGCCGGATCGTCTGTCGGGCGGCGCCGCTCGGCCTTGCGCCGGTCGACGATGACCGTGACGTTGGGGTCGTCGGCGTAGTAGGCGGTGAGCTTCTCGAAGAGCTCCTCCTCGAGCGCCTCGGGCACGACGCAGTAGATCATCTGCACACCGCGAAAGGATTCATGTGGCCGTCGGCACCCTAGTACAAGCGGCCAGCGACGCCGGTCATCCGGGCAGCTCCAGCCGTCCGCGATCGTCGGCGGTGGCGTTGGGCGCCTGCTCGGCCGGCGACAGCTCGGACAGCTCGGCGCCCTGGCCGACGACCCGGACGCCGGCCGCCTCGTCGGCGAGGTCGACCTCGTAGCGGTACCAGCAAAGCTCCCAGGCGACGACGATCGAGACGATCGCGCCCTCCGTCTCGGAGGGCACCACGGTCACCGACGGGACCCCGAGCGAGCGCGCGACGCCGGCGGTCCGGCGCGGGTGCTCGCTCTTGTTGAAGACGTCGAGCGCGCGCGCCATCTTCAGGTCGGCGTTCGTGGGCACCGCACGCACGTGACGCGGCTCGCGCGGCGACGGAAGCGCCGCCTCCGCGGCGGGCTGCTGAGGCTCGCCGAGCTGCGACCCGTCCGCCTCGTCGCCGGCGGCCACGGGCTGTTCGGGCCGGGCGGCCGCCGCCGACTGGACCCGCGCGACGTTCGTCGACGGCGCCCGGCGGGCCGGGACGACGACCGGGCGGGCGCCCTCGCGGCGCGGCATGAGCCGCTCGAGCAGCGAGCGGCCGCCGCGCGAGCCGTTGCGGCGGCGCACGCCGAGCGCGTTGTCGCCGCCCTCGCGGATCCAGCCCTCGTTGGCGGCGCGCGCGGTGCACAGCTCGCAGACCATGCGCCGCGAGCCGTTCGCGATGAACGGATCGGCGCGCTCGCCGCGCAGCAGCGTCCGCCCGCAGACGTCGCACGCCACGGCGTCGCGGGTGGTGACGATCGACTTCCGGGTCATCCTTGCGGGCAGCGTAGCGGCCGGACGCCGCTGCGCGCCAGCGCGCGCCAGCGCGCTGGCGCTGGCGCGCCCGCCGCTCCGACGTGCTCGCCGAGCCACGTCACGAGCGGCCGCGCCGCCTCGAGGTCGGCGCGCACGACGTCCACGCCGCGCGGCTCGTGCAGCCACGGCTCGAGCGCGTGGCGGCGGTGCACGGTCAGCTCGCGCAGCCGCAGCAGGTCGATGCGCGGATGGTCGGGCGCGTAGCCGCGCGGCGCGCGCTTGAGGCCGGCGCCGCGAGCGCGAGGCTCGCGCCGGTAGCTGCTCGCGACCGCCTCCTCGAAGCGCTCGGCCCGGCGCTCGTCGTCGATCGCCGCGCGGAAGCGCTCCAGCTGGTCGGACGACGGCCGGTGCAGGCCGGCCGCCACGAAGACGCCGTCGAGCGACAGCTCGACGTAGAGGCCGCCCGCGCCACCGTGGCCCCGCGCGAGCGCGCGCGGTTGGCCCTGAAGCACTCGCGCTCGTCGCTGGCCTCGAGCCGCGAAGGAACTCGAGCGCGTCGGCCGGCCACATGGCTGTCCTCCAGGCTCGTTCACGTCCCTCTGAGCCGAGCCGGCGCGCGATCTCGCCGCTATGCGCTGACGGCCTCCTCCTGCGCGGCCTGCTCGACGATCTTCTGCTGCAGGTGCGCCGGGACCTCCTCGTAGCGCAGGAACTCCATCGTGTAGTCGCCCTGGCCGCCGGTCAGCGAGCGCAGGTCGGGCGCGTACGTGAGCATCTCGGACATCGGCACCTCGGCCTTGACCTCGGTCAGCCCGCCGCCGACGGAGTCCATGCCCTGCGGGCGCCCGCGGCGCGAGTTGAGATCGCCGATGACGTCGCCGACGGACTCCTCCGGGATCGTCAGCGTCACGAGCATGATCGGCTCGAGCAGCACCGGGGCGGCGTTGGCCATCGCCTCGCGCATCGCGATCGAGCCGGCGAGCTTGAACGCCATCTCCGACGAGTCGACGGTGTGGTAGCTGCCGTCGAAGAGCGTCACCGCGACGTCCTTGACCGGACAGCCGGCGATCGGCCCGGTCTGCATGGCCTCGAGCACGCCCTTCTCGACGGCCGGGATGAACGACGTCGGGATGACGCCGCCCTTGATCTGGTTGATGAACTCGAAGCCGGCTCCGGCCGGGCGCGGCTCGATCGAGATGTGGCAGTCGCCGAACTGGCCGCGGCCGCCGGACTGCTTCTTGTGGCGCCCGTGGGCCTTGGCCGGCTTGCGGATCGTCTCCTGGTAGGGGACCCGCGGCGGCTTGAGCTTGACCTCCGCGCCGAAGCGCTCGCGCAGGCGGTCGACGATGACCTCGACGTGCATCTGCGACAGCCCGGCGATGATCTGGTCGCCGGTCTGCTCGTCGCGGTGCAGGTCGATCGTCGGGTCTTCCTCCTGCAGGCGGCGCAGCGACGTGAAGACCTTGTCCTCGTCTCCCTGGGCCTCCATCGCGAACGCCATGACGGGCGCCGGCAGCTTGATCTGCGGCATCGAGATCGGGTCGTCGCGCTCGGCGAGCCAGTCGCCCGCGCGCGTCTCCTTGAGCTTGGCGACGGCGCCGATGTCGCCCGGCCCGAACTCGTCGGCGTGACCGGAGTCCCGGCCGGAGAACACGAGCAGCTGCCCGAGGCGCTCCTTGCCGTGGGTGCGGGTGTTCATGACCTGCGTGTCGTGGCGCATGACGCCCTGGTAGACGCGGAAGAGGTTGATGCGGCCGGCGAACGGGTCGGCGCGCGTCTTGAAGACGTAGGCGTACAGCGGGGCGTCCTCGCGAGCCTCGAGCGTGACCTCGGGCAGCTGCAGGCCGCCGTGCTTGACCGGCGACGGCAGGTCGTCGACGATCGCGTCGAGCAGGCGGTTCGTCGCGAGGTTGCGCGTGGCGACGCCACAGACGACGGGGAACAGCGAGCCGTGGTTCGTGCCGTCCTTCAGCGTCGAGACGATCTCGTCGTGCTCGATCTCCTCGCCCTCGAGGTAGCGCTCCATGAGCGCGTCGGAGACCTCGCAGATCTCGTCCATGAGCTTCTCGCGGTACTCGTCGGCGAGGTCGCGCAGATCGTCGGGGATCTCGATCTCGGTGCAGTTGTCGCGAGCCGCGCCGTCGTAGCGGTAGGCCTTCATGTCGATCAGGTCGATGACGCCGGAGATGTCGTGCTCGGAGCCGATCGGGATCTCCGTGGCGACGACGTGCGCGCCGAAGGCCTCCTTCAGCGAGTCCAGCGCGCGGAAGAAGTCGGCGCGTTCGCGGTCGAGCATGTTCACGAAGATCATCCGCGCGAGGTCGAGCTCCTCGGCCCGCGCCCACAGCCGCCGCGTCGAGACCTCGACGCCCATCACGCCGTTGACGACGAAGACCGCCGACTCGCAGACGCGCATCGCGCCGAGCGCGTCGGCGACGAAGCTCGGCTCGCCCGGCGTGTCGAGCAGGTTGATCTTGCGGTCGCTCCATTCGAACGAGCTCAGCGCTGCCGAGATCGACATCCTGCGGGCCTGCTCGTCGGGCTCGGAGTCCGACACGGTCGTGCCGTCGGCGACCGAGCCGAGCCGGTTCGTCGCCCCGGCTGCGAAGAGCAGCGCCTCGTGCAGCGACGTCTTGCCGCAGCCGCGGTGGCCGATCAGGGCGACGTTGCGAATGCGATCGGCAGGCTTGTGCATGCCGCGGCTCCTCTCGTCGGGGAAGCCGCGATGCTAGTACCGCCGCGGCCAAAAGGCGACCGCCAGCCGCGGGCGCTCAGTCGCCGACGTCGTCGTGGCTGAGGTGCCCGCGCAGCCGCAGCACGGCCTTCGTGTGCAGCTGCGACACGCGCGACTCGGTGACCCCGAGGACCTCGCCGATCTCCCGCAGCGTCAGGTTCTCGTAGTAGTACAGCGCCACGACGAGCTTCTCGCGCTCGGGCAGGCGCGCGATCGCGTCGGCGATGCGGTCCTTGAGGTCGGTCGCGTCGACGACCGCCGCCGGGTCGGGGGCATCGGGGTCGTGGAGCGTGTCGAGCAGCGAGACCTGGTCGCCGGAGGCGTCGGACACCGACCACAGCTCATCGAGCGCGGCGACCGACGACCTCGAGATCTGCAGCAGCGCGTCCTGGAAGTCGGCGACGCTCATGTCCAGCTCGGCGGCCATCTCCTCGTCGGTCGGCGCACGCTGGAGCTTGTGCTCGAGCTTCGTGTTGGCGCGCTCGATCGCGCGGGCGCGGGCGCGGACGGAGCGCGGCACCCAGTCCAGCGAGCGCAGCTCGTCGATGATCGCGCCCTTGATGCGCGTGACCGCGTAGGTCTCGAACTTGATCTCGCGCTCGAGCTCGAAGCGCTCGATCGCCGAGATCAGCCCGCCGAGGCCGTAGGAGATGAGGTCGGCCTCGTCGACGTGCGCGGGCAGCCCCGACGCCATCCGGCCGGAGACGTACTTCACGAGCGGCGAGTACGCAACGACGAGGCGCTCGCGCGCGCGATCGTCGCCATCGCGCTTGTAGCGCCGCCACAGATCCTTCAGCTCGATCGATTTGACGTTCGTCTCCATCGTCACGCCCTCGGATGCGCCCGCGCGTACGCCGTCTTCAAGCGCGCCGACTCTACCCGAGTGTAGGTCTGGGTCGTCGACACCGAGGCGTGGCCGAGCAGCTCCTGGATCGTCCGCAGGTCCGCGCCGCCCTCGAGCAGATGGGTGGCGAACGAGTGGCGCAACGCGTGCGGATGGATCGCGCCCTGGAGGGCGGCGTGGCGCGCCCACACGGTCAGCCGGCGGCGGATGTCCGAGGTCGACAGCCGCCGTCCGGTCCTGCTCAGGAACAGCGCGCGCTCCTCGCCGTCGCGGGCGAGGGCCGCACGCGCGCGCTCGAGGTAGCGCGCGAGCGCCCGCATCGCGGGCTCGCCGGCCGGCACGACGCGCGTCTTCGAGCCCTTGCCCTCGACGCGCAGCTCCTCGGCGTCGAAGTCGACGGACGTCACGTCGAGCGAGACCAGCTCCTCGGCGCGCAGCCCGCTGGCGTACGCGATCTCGAAGATGGCGCGATCGCGCAACTCGAGCGCGGTCGAGGCGCCGATCCGGTCCAGCAGCCGGCTGACGGCCTCGGGCGCCAGCACCGTCGGCAGCTCCTGCGCGCGCTTGGGCCCGGCGAGCAGATCGGCCGGGTTGGCGGCGATCTCGCCGTGCTCGCGAAGCGTGCGAAACAGCCCCCGCAGCGCCGCGAGCTTGCGCGCGACGGTCGCCGGCGCCGAGCGCCGCTCCGACAGCGCGGCGGCGTACCGGCGCACGACCCGGTGCGTGACCGCCTGAGGGTCGACGCCGTGCCAGCTCGCCCAAGTCGCGAACTGGCGCACGTCGGCGGCGTAGGCACGGCGCGTCTTCTCGGCGGCTCCGCGCCGGCGCAGGTCCTCGTCGAAGCGCGCCAGGGCGGCGCGCCAGCCGTCGCTAGCCTCGGTGTCGATGGGCGTCTTCTTCATCGACACCGCTCAGGGCACGGTCGCCACGCAGCACCAGCTCATCGACGCGGGCGTCGTCGCAGGCTCCGACCTGCCGCCGCGGCCGTGGCTGCGCATCCAGGGGACGGGCGACGCGTCGACGATGTGGTACGCGGTGATGCGCAAGCGCGAACGAGGGATCTTCATCGGCACGCTCGTGCTTCGACACTCCGCGCACCATGCCCTGCTCATGCGTCAGGGGTGGGAGGAGGTCGCTCCGCAGCGCATCGGTCCCGGCAGCGAGTAGGGGATCCGTGCCGGCGGGAGACAGGAGCGGCACCTGTCCGTGTCAGAATGTCGCGCGTGGCCGAGACACCCGCGGGTCCCCCGGAAAAGCCTGCGCCGTGTCTGCCTCGCCCGTCCGTCGAGTCCGAGCTCGGGTTCGTGCGCCGGCCGATGGTGCGCTGGTTCGATCCCCACCAGCTCATCGACACGGCCGTCCGGGTGCTGCTCTCGGGAGTCTTCAGCGCCTATGCGGACAGCCGGGAGGCGCAGGGGCGAGAGCCCGCCGAGGTTCCGGATCGCTCCGAGCACCCCGATCTGTGGCTCGACTACGTCGCCGATCTCGGCGACGGCTGGAACTCCACCTACACGGTGGCCAGGCTGCTCGCGACGGAGGAGCTCGAGCTCGAGTGCGACGGCGACAGCCACCGCACCGAGCGGGGACGGGTGCTCGTCTTCGGAGGCGACGCGGTGTACCCCGTGCCCAAGGCCGTCGAGTACGAGAACCGGATGCTGGGTCCGTACCGGTCGGCGCTGCCGTGTGCGCGCGCAGAAGCGCCTGAGCTGTACGCGATCCCGGGCAGCCATGACTGGTACGACGGGCTCGTCAACTTCACCAGCATCTTCTGCCGCCATCGCTGGATCGGCGGATGGAGAACGCGTCAGCGCCGCAGCTACTTCGCGCTGAAGCTGCCCAACGGCTGGTGGCTGTGGGGCATCGACATCCAGTTCGGAGCCTCGGTCGACGAGGTCCAGTTGCAGTACTTCGCCGATGTCGCCGCCGAGCACCTGCAGCCCGGGGACCGCGTCATCCTGTGCATGTCGAAGGAGGTAGACAGCGGCCGCAACCAGGACGAGATCCATTCTGACCGCGATGTCGAGTACCTCGAGCGCGAGATCATCCAGCCCAGCGGCGCCCAGGTGCTGCTGTACCTCAAGAGCGGCAAGCACTACTACTCGCGCTACGAGCAGGAGGACGGCCCGCGCCACCACATCGAGTCCGGCGGCGGCGGCGCCTTCCTGCATCCGACCCACAACTTGCGGGAGCGCCGCGTCGACCTCCCGGCGGCAGACGGTCCGACCGCCTTCCGCAGAGCCGGCACCTATCCGTCAGCGGCCTTCTCGAAGCGGCTGAGGAAGCGCATCTGGTTGATGCCGGCCTACAACATCCCGCTTGCCGCCGTGTTCGGCGTCGTGCAGGTGCTGTTGGCGTTCATGCTGGGACTGCACCTCGACGATCGCCACCTCTCGCTCGGCGTCGACGACCTGCTGCGGGCGATGTGGGAGAGTCCGACGGCGTTTCTGCTCAGCCTGCTCGTGCTGGCGTCGTTGGTCGCGATGGTGCGCTTCGCCCACGACGCCAGCGGCATCGGCCGCTTCCTGCTCGGATTCGCCCATTCGACGCTGCAGGTGCTGAGCGTCGCCGGCGTCATGATCGCCGCCTCGCACCTGTCGGCCGCCGCCGGGCTCGAGGGCACGTGGTCGTTGCTTGGCTTCCTCGGCCTCGTCTGGCTGCTGGGCAGCGTGTCGGGAATGATGGGGATGGCGGCCTACCTGTGGGCCACCGGCTACCTCGGCCTGCATGGCACGGAGGCCTACGCACCCCTGCACCACCAGGACCAGAAGCATTTCCTGCGTCTGCACGTCCAGCCCGACGGCGCCCTGACGATCTACCCGATCGGCGTCGAGCGTGTCGGCCGGAGGTGGAAGCTGTGCCCCGACGCTCCCGCCCATGCCCCCTGGTTTGCCTCCGACGAGCCTGAGCCCGAGCCGCATCTCATCGAGCGACCGATCACGATCGGCAGGCCGGCCGTCCTCGCGATGACGCCCGGCTCGGTATCCGAGCCGTCAACGACGAGCTCGTCGCCCTCGTAGGTGCGCAGCGTCGCGCGGCCGTCCAGCGCGAGAACCGGCAGAGTGCGTCGTGTCCGTCCCTTGCTGACGTTCCGCCGCGGGAGACCCGCGGCGGTCATGTCCTGCAGCTGCGTGTCCGTCCGTCGAGATTCGCGTGCGATTAAGCGCGCGCGACGGCCAGCACAAGCACGACTGCGGCGATGCTCAGGATGACGAACCATTCCCACATGGTGTTCTCGTCTGCCCGCTCGTCGCCGGCGCCAAACGCAGAGGCGGAGCGTCAGTTGGGCCGGCCGCGGCTCAGCGCGGTCGTGGCGAGCTTCGCCTCGCCGCAGTCGCGAAGCTGCGCGGCGAGGTTGGCGATGACGTCGACCGTCGGGCGCCCCTCGTTGCTCGTGCCCGCGCGGTAGATCTTGTCGGGTTGGCGACGGGCGACCTCGGCGGCGGCCTCCAGCCTGCGCTCCAGCTCACCGGCCGCGCCGCGGCCCTGGTTGCACACGAGCCTGACCTGCTTGTAGGCCTGCGCGATCGTCGCGGTGTCGACGGCGTTGAGGTACGGACCGGTCTGCCCGTGCGCCTGGCTCTCCTGGCCGGTCTCCTGGCTGGCCCGGTCGCCGTTGCCGCAGCCGGCGGCCAGCAGTCCCGCGAGCACCGCTGCGACCGTCAGGGCGGCGCGCGTGGAGGAGGTGGCGAGGCTGCGATGCATGGACGGCGCCGGTTGCCCGCCGGTGGCGACCGGCAAACGCGCGCGGCCGCTCAGCCGATGAAGATCGGGGCCCCGACGGGGACCTGGTCGTAGAGCTCCTTGACGTCCTCGATGAGCATCCGGATGCAGCCGTGGGAGGCGTTCGTGCCGATCGAGCTGCGGGCGTCGGTGCCGTGCACGCCGACGCCGTCGTAGACCCCGAGCCAGCGCGCCTTGAGCGGGTTGTTCGGCGCGCCGCCGGGGATGACCTGGCCCGCGAGGCTCCCCGCCCAGTCGGAGTTCGGGACGCTCCAGGCCGGGTCGACGGCCTTGTTCTGGATGTTGTAGAGCCCGGCGGGCGTCTCCAGCCCGACCTTTCCGACGGCGATCGGGTAGGTCTTCGTGCGCTCGAGGTCCTTGAACAGCGTCAGCCGGAACGCCGAGCGGTTGATCGTGATCACGACGGGATAGCGGTCGGCGAGCTTCTCCTCGGTGACCTTCGGCTCGACGACCTCGATCGGCGCCGTGACGGCCCGCTCTCGCGTCGGCGACAGCAGCGCGTCCTCGACCCTGGAGCGCAGTGCCCGCGCGTCGATCGTCCGTCCGGCGCGGGACGAGCTGATCGACACGTCGTCGGCCGAGAAGTTGACCTTGGCGTCGACGGGATCGCGGCTGACGGCCACCCGCACCCTGTCGACGACGCGCTGCACGGCCTTGCGCGAATAGGCGATCTGCGGCTCGATCCGGGCGGGGACGGTGCCACCGGTCAGCCCGCGCCAGGTCCGCGCCAGGACCCCGCCCTCGCGGCTGCGCCGCACCGCGGCGTCGACCATGGCGCCGACGTTGGCGCGAATCTGCGCCTCGCGCGCCGACAGTGGGAACGTCCTGCCGGCCGACGTGATCGTCACCGGTTCCTGCAGCGGCTCGAGCAGGCGCTGGCTGACGCGCCGGCGCGCCTGCGCGGCGGTCAGGCCGCCGACGTCGACGGTGCCGATCCGCACGCCGCTGGCGACGACGTCGCTGCGGCCGGAGTCATACGCCATGACGCCGCCCGCGCCTGCGAGGACCAGCACGACCAGGGCGGTGACGATGATGATCAGGGTGCGCGGCATGCAGCGTGGGATCGCGTTACGCGAACCGCGTCCACTGTAGACGACGCAAACTTCGGCTCACGACGGCTGCAGGGTTTCTTGCCGCGCCTGGATGTCGATCTCCGAGCGAACATGCCTGCGCGGGCAGGTCGGGCCGGATGCCGGGCGGCGCGCTGATGCGAAGCCGGCACCGGTGTACCGGCGACGTCCGCGTGGGCGATCCGGCGCCGATGCCGGCCTGTCATCCGCGGCGGGTCGTGGCGATGTGGAGTCGATCGTTCAGACCGGCGCGCTGCGAAGGAGCGGGTCCAGCCGGGCCGCGAGCTCGCGCCAGTCGCCGGCGCAGATGACGTCCTCCTCCTCGCAGACGTCGCGGTTCCACGGGTGCGCGATCGTCGCGACGATGATGCCGTGCTCGATCGCGCGGGCGATGTTGATCGGGCTGTCGTCGATGAGCAGCTCGATCCCGAGCTCGACGCAGCGGCCGACCTTGTCGGTGGAGCAGTGCAGGTCGTCGAAGGGCAGCCCGATGCGCTCCAGCCAGCGCGCCGTCGCGTCGCGCGCGGCGTCGTCGCGGTGGCTCGTGACGTGGATGAAGTGCCCGCTCTCGTGCCACCGGCGGACGGTCTCGACGGCGTGGGGATACGGGTCGCCGGCGAGGATCGCCTCCTCGCCGTGCGTCTCGTCGATGCACAGCTGCAGCTGCGACGGCCGCAGCCGGGTGATCCCCCAGTCCAGCTGCTCCTCGTAGGGCAGCTCGATGCCGAAGCGCCGCCTGGCCGCGTCGGACAGGACGTTCCAGTAGTGGTGCAGCGTGGAGTCGATGTCGATCGCGATGCGCATGGCCTGTACCGTCTGTCGGCAGCCGGTGGGGACCTCCTCAAGCGTAGATCAGCGGCCGTGCATGGATCGCTACGGGCCCATCGGACATTCGTCCTGGATGGACGTGGACTGGCGCGCGCACCGCCGCGAGGTCGTCGTGGACGGGCGGTGCGTCAACGTAGTCGAGATCGGCAGCGGCCGGCCGCTGCTGTTCGTCCACGGGCTGGGCGGCTCGTGGGCCAACTGGCTGGAGAACATCTGCGCGTTCGCGCCCGACCATCGCGTCGTCGCGCTCGATCTTCCGGGCTTCGGCGCCTCGGAGCTCCCGCGCGAGCCGATCTCGATCTCCGGCTACGCGCGCGGGCTGGCGGGGCTGTGCGACGAGCTCGGGATCGCCAGCGCCGCGGTCGTCGGCAACTCGATGGGTGGATTCGTCGCGGCTGAGCTCGCGATCGCCCATCCCCAGAAGGTCGAGCGCCTGTGCCTCGTCTCCGCCGCCGGCCTGAGCATCGAGGAGTTGCGCCTAGGCCAACTGCTGGCCGTCCTAGGGCGCGTCGAGCGGATCGTCGCCCTCTACGGCGGCTGGGTCGCCTCGCGCTCGTCGCTGCTGGCGCGCCGCGCCGGCCTGCGGCGCCTCGTGCTGCGGACGGTCGCCGCGCACCCCGAGCTGCTGCCGGCGCCGCTCGTCGCCGAGCAGGTCGCGGGCGCGGGGCGCCCCGGCCTGCTGCCGGCGCTCGGCGCGATGGCCGGCTATCCGCTGCGCGACCGCCTCGCCCAGGTCGACTGCCCGACGCTGATCGTCTGGGGCCGAAGCGACCGGCTCGTGCCGGTGCGCGACGCCGACGAGTTCGAGCGGCTGATCGCCGGCGCGCGCAAGATCGTCTACGACGACACGGGGCACGTGCCGATGCTCGAGCGCCCAACCTGCTTCAACGAGGACCTGCGCGCGTTCCTCCGAGAGCCGCCCGGCGAGCGCTCGGCCGCCGCCGACTGACGGAACGCCGACGGGGTATGGCGCCAGCGTGATCCGGATCGGCTGCTCTGGCTGGAACTACGCGTCCTGGCGCGACGGCTTCTATCCGCAGGGGCTGCCGGCGTCGCGCTGGCTCGAGCACTACGCGCGCACCTTCGACACGGTCGAGGTCAACACGACCTTCTACCGGCTCGCGCGCCGCGAGGCGGTCGCGCGCTGGGTGCGCCAGGCGCCCGCGGGCTTCTGCTTCGCGGTCAAGTCGTCGCGCTACCTGACGCACATGAAGCGCCTGACCGACCTCGACGTGGGCGTGGACCGGCTCTACGAGCCGCTGCAGCCGCTCATCGCGGCCGGGCGGCTCGGCCCGGTGCTGTGGCAGCTCCCCGGCAACTTCCACCGCAACGACGAGCGGCTCGCGCAGGCCCTCGACCGCCTGCCGCCCGGGCGCCACACGTTCGAGTTCCGCCACCCGTCGTGGTTCTGCGATCCGGTGCTCGAGCTGCTGCGCTGGCACGGCGTCGCGCTGACGATCGGCGACCGGCCGGAGGTCGCGGGCTTCCAGTCGCACGAGCTGACCGCCGACTTCGCGTACGTGCGCTTCCACTACGGCCACCGCGGCCGGCGCGGCAACTACTCCGACAGCGAGCTGCGCGAGTGGGCGCGGCGGATCGCCGGGTGGGCGCGCTCGGTCGACGTCTACGCGTACTTCAACAACGACTGGGAGGTCTTCGCGCCGCGCAACGCCAGGACGCTGCGGCGGATGGTCGCGGCCGAGCTCGACGCGGCCGTCGCTACGTGACCGCGCCCTCGGCGGCGCTCGAGACGAGCTTGGCGTACTTGCCGAGCACGCCGCCCAGGTCCGTGTGGTCCGGGCCCTCGTAGACGGCCAGGCGCTCGTTGATCGTGGCGACGTCGAGCGCGACGTCGAGCCGGCGCTCGTCGACGTCGATCGTGATCTCGTCGCCGTCGCGGACGGCGGCGATCGGCCCTCCGCGGACCGCCTCCGGGGCGACGTGCCCGGCCATGAAGCCGTGCGTGGCCCCGCTGAAGCGCCCGTCGGTGAGCAGCGCGACGTGCGGGCCCATGCCGATGCCGTTCAGCGCGGCGGTGACGGCGAGCATCTCGCGCATACCGGGGCCGCCGGCGGGGCCCTCGTTGCGGATGACCAGGACGTCGCCGCTCTCGATGGTGCCGGCGACGACGGCCGCCATCGCGTCCTCCTCGCTCTCGAAGACGCGGGCCGGCCCGCGGTGGTGGCGGCGCTCGTGGCCCGACAGCTTGACGACGCAGCCCTCCGGGGCGAGGTTGCCGCGCAGGATCGCCAGGCCGCCGCTCGGCTTGATCGGGTCGCTGAGCGGGCGGACGACCTGCTGGCCGTCGGCCTCGACGGCCTCGCGCGCGTGCTCGCCGACGGTGCGCCCGGTCACTGTGATCGCGTCCTCGTGCAGCAGCCCCGCGTCGAGCAGCCGCCGGACGACGAGCGGCACGCCGCCCGCCGCGTAGAGGTCGGTCGCGACGTAGCGGCCGCCGGGCTTCAGGTCGCACAGCAGCGGCGTGCGCTCGGAGATGCGATCGAAGTCGTCGATGTCGAGCTCGACGCCCGCCTCGCGGGCGACGGCGAGCAGGTGCAGCACGCCGTTCGTCGAGCCGCCGCTCGTCGCGATCGCCGCGATCGCGTTCTCCAGCGCGTCCTTCGTGATGATGTCGCGCGGCCTGAGCCCGCGGTCCAGGACATCCATCATCAGGCGGCCGACCTGCTCGGCGACGTCGGCCTTGCCGGTGTCGAAGGCGGGGACCATCGCGCTGCCCATCGGGCTGATGCCGAGGACCTCGAACGCCATCGCCATCGTGTTGGCGGTGAACTGCCCGCCGCACGCTCCGGCGCCCGGGCTGGCGACGCGCTCGAGCTCGGCGAGCTCCTCGTCGCTCATCGCGCCGGCCGCGTGCCTGCCGACGGCCTCGAAGACGTCCTGGATCGTGACGTCGCGCCCGCGGAAGCGGCCCGGCCGGATCGAGCCGCCGTAGAGCATGACGCCGGGGACGTCGAGGCGCGCGAGCGCCATGACGGTGCCGGGGATCGTCTTGTCGCAGCCGCTGAGTGCGACGACGCCGTCGAACAGGTGGCCGCGCGCGACGAGCTCGATCGAGTCGGCGATCACCTCGCGGCTGACGAGGCTCGTCCTCATCCCCTCCGTGCCCATCGTGATGCCGTCGGAGATCGCGATCGTGTTGAGCTCCATCGGCGTGCCGCCGGCGGCGCGGATGCCGTCCTTGACCTTGGCGGCCAGCGCGCGCAGGTGGAAGTTGCACGGCATCGTCTCGATCCACGTCGAGGCGACGCCGATGATCGGCTTGCGCAGCGCGTCCTCGTCGAAGCCGATCCCGTAGAGGTAGGCGCGCGCGGCCGCGCGCTCGGGGCCCTCGGTCAGGGCGCGGCTGCGGTGCTTGGGGTCGAGCCTCGGTCCGGTCGTCGTCACGGGGCGGGAACACTACCCGCGCCGCGGCTCTCGCCGCGAAGGCGCTCCTGCTCCCACTGGCCGAGGCGCCACAGGTCGCGGCGCACGTGCTTGGGGTCGACCTGACGCCCGGGAAGGTGCATGTTGGCCGTGGCGATGAGCCGCCGCTCGTCGCCGGTGAGCGCCATCCACTTGGCCAGCACGTCGTCGGAGTCGGGCAGGCGCGCGGACCCGTAGGGGCGCGTCTCGTCCGGGAACGTCACGCAGTACTCGCTGAGCAGGCGGCGCGTCTGCGGCAGGTAGGCGACGATCGGCTTGTGGGGGTAGATGAGGTAGGCGTACGGCGCGCCGGCGCCGTCCCGGTCGCTCAGCGGGCCCTCGGCGAGGCCGCCCCAGATGCGGATGAAGCCGAGGTCGCGGTACATCGCCCACTCCTCCTCGTTGACGCACGAGCGCAGCAGCGCGCGTGCGCGCTGCTCGGCGCGCCGCTCGCGGCCGGGGTCGTAGCCGTCGACCTCGATGCGCGCCCGCCGCGCGCGCCAGCGCGAGATGCGCTCGGCCGCGATCGGCCAACCGACCTCCCACAGCAGCACGACGACGACCACGACGCTGGCGCTGATCGCGAGGAGCATCGCCGGCGTCCCCGCGCTACCTGCCGCCCGCGGCGCGCGGGAAGAAGATGACGCGCTCGGCGTCGGAGGGAACGTCGTCGAAGCGCGAGACCATCTGCGCCTCCCGCCGGCCCCCGGCCGCGGCGAGCGGCACCGCAGCCCACATGCCGGCGTCGAGCTGCCGGCGGAAGGCGTCGACGAGCGCGTCGTGCTCCTCGGGAACGTCGACGTCGCCCTCTGCGATGAGGACTTCGCCGTGCCCTGGCTTCATGCGCAGCAATCGCATGTGGTGGCGATTATGACAAAGCGAAGGCGACCCGCGGAGCGGTTTGCGCGCCGCGCTCTCAGTCGCGCCGGGCGAGCCCGAAGACGTCCACCGGCCCGGCTCCCGCTCCGAGCCCGCGCAGCCCGTCGGCGACCGCCTGCGCCGCCACGCGCCGCGCCTGGCGCGCCGCCGCCAGCGGCTCGTCGCCGAGCGCCAACCGCGCCGCGAGCGTCGACGAATGCGTGCATCCCGACCCGTGCGCCGCGCCGTCCGGATGCCGCTCACCCGGCAGCTCGACGAGCTCGCCGCCGTCGAAGAACAGGTCCACGGCCGCCTCACGGTGCCCGCCGGTGATCACGACGCAGTCGGGCCCGAGGGCGTGCAGCGCCCGCGCGAGGTCGAGGCCGTCGAGCGACTCGTGGCCGGCGAGCGCGCGCGCCTCGGCGAGGTTCGGCGTGATGACGGTCGCCCGCGGCACGATCAGCGACCGCAGCGCATCGACGGCCTCGGTCGCGAGCAGCCGCGCGCCCGACTCGGCCACCATGACCGGATCGTGGACGACCGGGGTCCCGGCCGGCAGCGCGTCGAGCGCAGCGGCCACCGCCTCGATCGTCGCCACGTCGCCGAGCATCCCGATCTTCACCGCATCGACCCCGAGGTCGTCGGCGACCGCCCGCACCTGGCCTTCGATGACGTCGGGCGCGATCGCCGCGACCGCGCTCACCGCGACGGTGTTCTGGACGGTGATCGCCGTGATCGCCGTCGCCCCGTGAACGCCCGCGCGCGCGAACGCCTTGACGTCGGCCTGGATCCCCGCACCGCCGCCGGAGTCAGACCCGGCGATCGACAGCGCGACGGGGACGGGGCGGCGGGGCACGGCAGCGAGGATACGGGCCGCCGCACCGACGCCGGTCCTGACCGCCGCCCGCGGCGCGGGGGCTCTCACGCCAGCGCGACATAGCGCCCTCCCGCTGCGCGACGCACGAAGCCCTGCAGCTCGAGCTCCGCCAGGCCCGCCAGCGCCTGCTGCGCCTCGGCCGGCGTCGCGGCGAGCGCAGACACCGTGTCGCCGCCGTCCGCGACGCGCGCGAGCAACGCTCGCAACGGGGTCTCCAGCCGTCCCGGATCGCGGCGCGGCAGCGCCGTCGCGACGCCGATGCCGAGCGCCTCATCGAGCGCATCCTGCGCGTGGCGGATGACGAGCGCGCCGTCGCGCAGCAGCGCGTTGGAGCCCGCGGTGCGCGGCGCGAGCACCGGCCCCGGCACCGCTCCGACCGCGCGGCCGAGCTCCTGCGCGAGCTCGGCCGTGATCAGCGAGCCGGAGCGCTCGGCCGCCTCGACGACGATCGTCAGCGACGCGAGGCCCGCGATCGTGCGGTTGCGCGCCGGAAAGCACCACCGGTGCGGACTCGACCCGGGCGGCATCTCCGACACGACCGCCTGGTCGCGCACCAGCGCGCGGTACAGCCCGCGCTTGCTGGGCGGGTACGCGACGTCGGCGCCCGACGCCAGGACGCCGAGCGTGGGACCGCCGACTTCCAGCGCACCGGCGTGCGCCGCCGAGTCGATGCCGAGTGCCATGCCGCTGATGACCGTCACGCCCGCCGCCGCCAGCCCGCGCGCAAGCCCGCGCGCGATCTCGAGTGCGTCCTGGCCGGCGCGCCGTGCGCCGACGACGGCGACCGCCGGGGCGCCGCCGGCGGCGAGCGCCGCGAGCAGCGCCGGATTGCCGGCCACGTGCAGGACCGCGGGGGCGTCGGTGCTCTGCAGCAGCCGCGGCGGATAGCCAGCGTCGTGACGGCAGATCGCGTGCAGCCGCGCGGCGGCGAGGCGGCTGCGCGCCGCCCGGGGAGCGATCTGCTCGTAGGAGCGCTGCAGCGCGCAACGGCGGTCGCCCGCGAGCGCGGCCAGCAGCGCTGCGTCCGGGAGCGCGAGCAGCTCTCGGATGTGGCGGTGGTCACGGCGCGCGCGGTCCACGTGGCCCGCGAGCAGCCCGATCAGCGCAGTACGGCGCAGGCAGCCGTCGCACGCCGTCATGCCGCCAGCGTCCCCTCGATCGCGTCCTCCTGGCGGAAGCCGAGGGCCTCGTTGACGTGCGTCGCGCGCACGCGCGGGCTGCCGGCGAGGTCGGCGATCGTGCGCGCGACCCGCAGCACCCGTCCGTGGCCGCGGGCGGTCAGCTCGCCACGGGCGTAGGCGCGCTGCAGCGCGGCATGCGCACGCGCGTCCGCATCGGCGTGCTCGCGCAGGACGCGCGCGGTCAGCTCCGCGTTCGTCGCGACCGCGGCGCCGGCGAGCCGCGTGGCCTGCCGCGCGCGGGCGTCGCGCACCTCGGCACGCACGTCGGCGGAGCTCGTGCCGGCACGCGCCGCAAGCTGCGCCGCCGTCGGCCGCGGCATGTGCACGAGCAGGTCCATGCGGTCCAGCAGCGGGCCGCTGAGCTTGCGGCGGTGACGTGCGACGTCGGCCTGCGAGCAGCGACAGCGGTCGCTGCCGACGAGCCCACACGGGCACGGGTTCGTCGAGGCGACGAGCTGAAAGCGCGTCGGGAAGACGATCGTGCGCTGACCGCGCACGATCGCGACGACGCCATCCTCGAGCGGCTGGCGCAGCGCCTCGAGCGCCGAGCGGCTGAACTCCGACAGCTCGTCGAGGAACAGCACGCCGTGGTGGGCGAGGCTCGCCTCGCCGGGCGACGGCAGCGTCCCGCCCCCGACGAGCCCCGGTGCGGAGATCGTGTGGTGCGGCGCTCGCAGCGGGCGCTGCGAGACGAGGCCGCCGCCGGCGTGCAGGCCGGCGACGCTGTGGATCCGCGTGACCGCGACGGCCTCGTCGCGGCTCAGCGGCGGCAGCACCGGCGCGAGCCGCCGGGCGAGCATCGTCTTGCCGGTGCCCGGCGGCCCGGACAGCAGCAGGTTGTGTCCCCCGGCGGCCGCGATCGTCAGCGCCCGGATCGCAGCGGGATGGCCGCGCACGTCGGCGAGGTCGAGCGCCTCGCCGGGGCGCTCGAGCGCGAGCGGCCCGGCGGGGAGCTCGGGCGGGCGGCCGCCGCGCAGGATCGCCGCGACCTCGCCCAGGCTCTCCACGCCGGCCACGGCCAGCCCGTCCACGAGCGCCGCCTCGCGCGCGCACTCGCGCGGCACGATGAGCCCCGCGATGCCCGCCCGCCGCGCCCCCTCGGCGACGGCGAGGACGCCGCGGCAGTGGCGCAGCTCGCCGCTGAGCGACAGCTCGCCGAACACCGCCCAGCGCCCGAGCTCGGCGGCCGGCACCTGCTCGGACGCCGCGAGCACGCCACACGCGGTGGCGAGGTCGAACCCCGGGCCGACCTTGCGCAGGTGGGCCGGCGCGAGGTTCACGGTGATGCGCCGCTGCGGAAACGCGAACTCCGAGTTCAGCAGCGCTGCGTGGACACGCTCGCGCGACTCGCGCACGGCGGCGTCGGCGCGACCGACGATCGTGAACGCGGGCAGGCCGCGGCGCAGGTCGACCTCGACGGTGATGCGCCGGGAGGCGAGGCCGTCGATCGCGAACGTCGTGACACGGGCGAGCATCGGCCGCAGGCTAGGGCGCACGATGTGCACGGACAGCATCGAGATGTGACGATTCTGCGCGCAGATCGCGGACGTCGCGCGGCAGCTGCGCCGGTGCGCGAAGACGTCACCGAACCTGCGCAGAGTCGTTGCCAACGCGTGCTGTCACGGCACGCGAGGAGCCGTAGCGTCGCCGGCGAGATGACCACCGATCTTCGCCAGCATCTCGGCCGCGTCGGCGAGCGCCTGGCGCTCGATCACCTCGAGCGCCTCGGCCTCCGGCTCGTCGCGAGGAACTTCCGCACGCGCTGGGGAGAGCTCGACCTCATCGTCTGCGACGACGTCACGATTGTCTTCGTGGAGGTCAAGGCGCGGCGCGCCGGGGCGGTCGCCGGGCCGCTGCAGGCCGTCCCGCCGAGCAAGCAGCGCCAGGTCCGCAGGATGGCGGCCGCCTGGCTCGCCGAGACGAACGGGCGCCCGCGCGTGGGCGAGCTGCGCTTCGACGTCGTCGGAGTGACGGTCGACCGCCATGGCGCGCTCGTGCGCCTCGACCACCTCGAGGCGGCGTTCTGATGCGACGAGCGACCCTAGGAGTGTGTCGGGACCGTCGTCGTGGTCAGGGGCGGTTCGGCCATGGTTGTGGGCGCCGCGCAAGCTCGAAGGCAATGCTGGTGGCATCGCCGAGGATCTGTGTGGCGATCCACAGCCGCGGACGAACCGCATCCGGCCACGAGGACTCCCTTGACGGGCTCCTAGAGCGCGAGCTGCTGGTAGGCCGTCGACTGAAAGCTCAGGCGGTGAAGCGGCGAGACGCCGAGGCGCTGGATCGCGTCGCGGTGCTCGGGGGTCGAGTAGCCGACGTGCGCGGCGAACTCCCAGCCGGGATGCTCGGCGTCGGCCCGGCGCATGTAGCGGTCGCGCGTGACCTTGGCGATGATCGAGGCGGCGGCGATCGCGGCCGACGTGGCGTCGCCCTCGACGATCGCCCGCTGCTCGAAGCCGATCGGGCCGACGGCGAAGCCGTCGGACAGGCAGATGCAGCCGGGGCGGGCGACGCCGAGCAGCGCGTCGCGCAGCGCGGCGACGTTCGTCTTGTGCAGCCCGCGGGCGTCGATGCCGGCGGCACAGCGAGAGACGACGCAGACCTTCGCCGCCGTCCGCAGCACGACCGGGAAGAGCTCCTCGCGGACCTCCGTCGAGTGCTGCTTGGAGTCGTTGAGGCGGCTGAGCGCGCGCACCGCAGCGGGCGTGAGCGCTTCGACGTCGAACAGCACGCCGGCGGCGACGAGCGGCCCGGCCAGGCAGCCGCGCCCGGCCTCGTCGGCGCCGGCGACCCAGCGAACGCCGAGCCGGCGATCGAACGCGAACAGGCGCCGGCCGGTCGATCGCGCGCGCTTCGTCCGCTTGGCCGGAGCCGCGGCGACCGGCGGCTCAGCGGCCGCCGGCGTCGAGGACATCGCCGTGGGCGGTGCGACGGCGGATGTCATCGGCGGCGGCACGGTTGGGGCGCATCATGAAGCACCGGGCGGGCGGAACCGCCTGCGGTCGGCTGGGGCGCCTGGCGCTACAGCAGGCCGATGCGCTTCGGCGGCCAGTACGTGGCGAAGGCGTTGCCGATGATCCAGTCGCGCGGGACGGGGCCCCAGAAGCGGCTGTCGTCCGACGCGCCGCGGTTGTCGCCCATCATGAAGTAGTGCTCGGGCGGGATCGTGATCGGCGTCGGCAGGTTGCAGCCCTCGCCGCCGCCGCAGGGTCGCGTGAACGGCTCGCTCTGGCGCCTGCCGTTGAGCACGACGTGGCCGTCGACGATCGCGAGGCGGTCGCCGGGCCCGGCGACGATTCGCTTGATGAAGTTCACGTCCGACTTGCCGCCGGTCGGTCGCGGGCACGGCTGGTCCTCCTGGCGCTGACCGCCGCACTCCATGCCGTTCTCGGCACCCGCGGGCGGGTGGAACACCGTGACGTCGCCGACCGCGGGGTCGCCGAAGTTGTTGCCGATGCGGTTGACGAGCACCCGCTGTCCGGGGTTGAGCGTCGGCACCATCGACGGCGAGGGGATTCGGTAGGGCTTGACGAGGAACGCCTGGATGCCGAGCGCCAGCCCCAGCGCCACGGCGACGATGAGGACCAGCTCGACGAGCGAGTTGCCCGTGGAGGAGCGCTCCTGCTTCACGCCCGTTCGCCGGCGGCGGCCTCGTCGGCCTCTCCCCCGGCAGCGGTCCCCTCGGGCTCGTGCGCGTCGTCCGGGCCGGAGGCCTCGACGGCGGCGGCCTCGACCGCCTCGGCGACGGTCTCCTCCGCGGCGACGCCCTCGGCGTCGACGGCCTGCGGCTCGGCGACCGCCTCGGCCTCCAGACGCGCCGACGGGTCGTGCATCAGACCCGGCTCGACGCGCTCCTCGGGACCGGTGTAGCGGCGCTCGCGGACGCGAGCGCGCTTGCCGACGCGGTCGCGCAGGTAGTAGAGCTTGGCGCGGCGGACGTCGCCGCGGGCGGCGATGTCGATGCGTTCGATCTTCGGCGAGTGGACGGGGAAGGTGCGCTCGACGCCGACGCCGAAGGACTGCTTGCGGACGGTGAACGTCTCGCGCGCGCCGTGTCCCTGGCGCTTGATGACGACGCCCTCGAAGACCTGCGTGCGCCGGCGCGTGCCCTCGATGACCTGGAAGTGGACGCGCAGCCGATCGCCGGCCTGGAAGTTCGGGACGCGGCGCAGCTGCGCGCGCTCGAGACTGTCGATAGCTGAGGACATGGCGAAGAAAGGGCGCGGACGAAGGCTGACCGCGCCGGAGGGGGATGGTAGCGAAGCGCCCTGCTAGCCGGCCCCGCCGCGCCGGCGCGAGCGCTCCCGCCGCCACCTGCGGATCTCCTCGTGATGGCCCGACAGCAGCACGTCGGGCACCCGCCAGCCGCGGTACTCGGCGGGGCGCGTGTAGTGCGGATACTCGGGCCGGCCCTCGAGCGCCGGCGAGAACGACTCCTCGATCGCCGAGTCGCCGTGGCCGAGAGCGCCCGGCAGCTTGCGAAGCACGGCGTCGGCCACGACCATCGCCGCCAGCTCGCCGCCGGACAGCACGTAGCGCCCGATCGAGATCGCGTCGCTGGCGAGATGCTCGACGATGCGCTCGTCGAAGCCCTCGTAGCGCCCGCACAGCAGCGTGATCGCGCGCTCGGCGGCGAGCTCGTCGACGAGTCCGTCGTCGAGCAGCCGACCCCCGGGCGTCAGCGCGATGACGCGCCGGCTGACGCGCAGCTCGACGGGATCGACGCCGTAGAAGCCGCGCAGCGCCGCGTCCATGACGTCGACGCGCAGCACCATCCCGGCGCCTCCGCCGAACGGCGTGTCGTCGACCTGCCCACCGCTCAGCGGCGTGTGCGCGCGCAGGTCGAGCGTCCGCAGCTCGTGCCCGGCGGCGAGCGCGTTGGCGACGTGGCGCTGGCCGCGAAACCACTCGAACCAGCCGGGAAACAGCGTGACGACGTCGAGGCGCACGGGTCAGGCGCGATCCCGACCGCTCTCTGTGCGCGCGCGCTCCGCCGCGTCGGCCTGCGCCGGCTCGCCTGCGCCTGCGTCGGCCTGCCCCGCCGTGCCCGCTTTCAACTGCTGCCCCGTGCCCGCGTCGACTCGCTGCGCCGCGCCCGCATCCTCCGGCGGCGCCACGGCCGCGCCGCCCTCAGCCGCCGCCACCCCCAGGAACTCGGGGTCGACGACGATTCGGCGCGCGTCGAGGCGCACGTCCAGCACCGCGTCGGCGACCATCGGCACGAGCAGCTCGCCGATCTCGAGCGCCTCGCAGGACGGCAGCGGCAACAGCCGCTCGACGCGGCCGAGCTCGCGGCCGCCCGGCGTCACGACGAGGCAGCCCTCGAGGTCCTCGGCCCAGAACTCGCCGGGCGGCAGCGACGGGGCGTCGGCGCGCGCGACGAGCAGGTCCTCGCCGCGCAGCGCCTCGGCTGCGGCGCGGTCGTCGACGCCGTCGAGCCGCACTATCGGACGCTCCGCGGTGCCGGCGCGCCGGACGATCGAGCGGACCGTCGCCCCGACGCGGACGGCCGCGCCGGCGACGAGCAGGACCGGCCGCGGGCGCGTGACGTGAAAGGAGCCGTCAAGGCCGTGCGGTCGCCCGACGCGGCCCGCGTGCAGCAGCCCCATCAGTCCACGATGTCGAGGAACACGCGGCAGCCCTCCTTCGCCGCCGCCGCCTTCACGACCGTGCGCAGCGCGTTCGCCGTGCGGCCGCCGCGGCCGATGACCTTGCCGTAGTCGTCCTCGGCGACCGACAGCTCGAGCACCACCGTGCCGTCGTCCTCGTCGAACTGCTCCACGCGGACGGCGTCCGGATCGTCCACCAGCGTCCGGGCGAGGTATTCGAGCAGCTCCTGCACGAGGGAGCGCGCTCCGGCGGCTACGCGATGCCGTTGATGCGCAGCAGCTTGCGCACCTGGTCCGACGGCTGAGCGCCGCGCTCGAGCCAGTGGCGCGCGCGGTCCTCGTCGACGCGGATCGTCGACGGCTCGGTCTGAGCGTTGTAGTGACCGATCGTCTCGATCACGCGGCCGTCGCGCGGCGAGCGCTGGTCGGCGACGACGATGCGCCAGATCGGATCCTTGCGGCCACCGACGCGGGTGAGTCTCATTCGAACGGCCATAAGCGACCGCAGAGCCTAGCGACCCTGGCGCATGAGCGCCTGAAGGTCGGGCATCTTGCCCTTGCCCAGCTGCTTCATGAGCTTCTGCATCTGGCCGAACTGCTTGACGAGCTGGTTGACGTGCTGGACGGTCGTGCCCGAGCCGCGCGCGATCCGCAGCCGCCGCGAGCCCTTGATGAGCTCCGGCCGGCGGCGCTCGAGTGGCGTCATCGACAGGATGATCGCCTCGATCCGGTCGAGCTCGCGCTCGTCGACCTTGACGTTGCGCATCTGCGCGCCGCCGAAGCCGGGGATCATCCCCAGCAGCGACTGCAGCGGCCCCATGCGGCGCATCATCTTCAGCTGCGACAGGAAGTCCTCGAAGGTGAACTCGTTGTGGCGCAGCTTGCGCTCGAGCTCCTTGGCCTCGTCCTCGTCGATCTGCGCCTCGGCCTTCTCGATGAACGACAGGACGTCGCCCATCCCGAGGATCCGCCGCGCCATGCGGTCGGGGTGGAAGCGCTCGAACTGGTCGAGCTTCTCGCCCGTCGAGGCGAACAGGATCGGCTTGCCGGTGACCGCGTTGACCGACAGCGCCGCGCCGCCGCGAGCGTCGCCGTCGAGCTTGGTCATCAGCACGCCGTCGAAGGCGACCGCGGACGCGAACTGCTCGGCGACGTTGACCGCGTCCTGGCCCGTCATCGCGTCGACGACGAGCAGCACCGACGTCGGCTTGACCGCCTTGCGGATGCTCACGAGCTCGTCCATCAGCGTCTCGTCGACGTGCAGGCGGCCGGCGGTGTCGACGATCAGGACGTCCTTGCCCTCGCGCTTGGCCTGGTCGAGCGCCCATCTGGCGATGTCGACGGGGTCGCGGTCGGTGCCCTGCTCGTAGACCGTCGCGCCGACCTGGCCGCCGACCTTGACGAGCTGGTCGACCGCCGCCGGGCGGTACACGTCGCAGGCGGCCAGCGCCACCGACGAGTCGTGCTCCTCGTGCAGGTGGCGCGCGAGCTTGGCCGCCGCCGTCGTCTTGCCCGAGCCCTGCAGGCCGGCCATGAGGATGACGGTCGGCGGCCGCTTCGCGAACGCGATCCCGGCGGTCGAGCCGCCCATGAGCTTCGTGAGCTCCTCGTCGACGATCTTGACGACCTGCTGGCCGGGGTTGAGCTGGCCGATGACGTTCGCGCCGAGGCAGCGCTCCTTGACGGTCGTCGTGAACGACTTGACGACGCGGAAGTTCACGTCGGCCTCGAGCAGCGCGAGGCGGATCTCGCGCATCGCGGCGTTGACGTCGGCCTCGGTCAGCGTGCCGCGCGAGCGGACGTCGGCGAGCGTCGCCTGCAGTCTCTCGGAGAGCGAGTCGAACATCGGCGTCCAGTCTAGGGAGCCTCCTCGCCTGCGGACATCGGCAGCGAACCCGCGGGCGAACCCTCGCCGCGCCGGCCGCCGCCTACGCCCGGCGAGCGAGCGTCACCCCGTCGCGCACGGTCAGCATCACGCTGACGACCCGGTCGTCGCCGGCGACGTGGTCGTTGAAGGCCCGCAGCGCACGGGTGGACTCCTCGTCGTCGTCGCTCGGCGGCTCGGCGACGCGCCCGCCCCACAGGACGTTGTCGACGACGACGAGCCCGCGCTCGGAGAGCTTGGGCAGCACGGCCTCGTAGTAGCCGTGGTAGCCGGTCTTGTCGGCGTCGATGAAGACGAGGTCGAACTGGCCGTCGAGGCCGTTGACGGTGTCCAGCGCGGGCCCGCGCCGGATCTCGATGCGGCCGGCGAGCCCGGCGCCGTCGATGTGGCGCTGCGCGAAGTCGGCGCGCTCCTCGTCGAGCTCGCAGGTGACGATCCGCCCGCCGTCGGGCAGCGCCTGCGCCATCGACAGCGCGCTGTAGCCCGAGTAGGTGCCGATCTCGAGCACGAGCTGCGGCCGGGCGAGGAAGACGAGCATCTCGAGCAGCCGCCCCTCGACTTCGCCGGTCAGCATCTGCGGCGACGCGAGCGTCGCGCGCGTCTCCTCGGCGAGCGCGCGCAGGTGCGCGGCGGCGGGCGTCGTGTGCGCGGCGGCGTAGGCGTCGATGGCCTCTGCGACGAGTCCGGGGCTCATGCCGCGGGCGGCGGAGGCGGGGACGCGGGCGGGCGGACGGCGCCGGAGATCGCGCTGCCGACGCTGCCGAGCGCCTGGCTGAACTCGCTCGGGATGACGAAGATCTTGTTCGCGTCGCCCTGCGCGAGGCGCGGGAGCATCTGCAGGTACTGATAGGACAGCAGCCCCTGGTCGGGGTCGCCCTCGTGGATCGCGCGAAAGACGGTGTCGATCGCCTTCGCCTCGCCCTCGGCGCGCAGGATCGCCGCCTGCTTGGCGCCCTCGGCGCGCAGGACCGCCGCCTGCTTGGCGCCCTCGGCGTTGAGGATCTCCGACTGCTTGGAGCCCTCGGCGGTCAGGATCGCGGCGCGGCGGTCGCGCTCCGCGCGCATCTGCTTCTCCATCGCCTCCTGTATCGTCGACGGCGGGTCGATCGCCTTGACCTCCACGCGGTTGACGCGGATGCCCCACTTGCCGGTCGCCTCGTCGAGCACGGTGCGCAGCTGGGTGTTGATCGCGTCGCGGCTGGTCAGCGTCTCCTCCAGCGTCAGTCCGCCGATGACGTTGCGCAGCGTCGTGACCGTCAGCTGCTCGATCGCCTGAAGCGGGTTGGCGACCTCGTAGGACACCGACTTGGGGTCGGTGATCGTGAAGTACAGGACGCTGTCGATCTGGATGCCGACGTTGTCGCCGGTGATGACGCCGGCCGGCTTGAACGTCACGACCTGCTCGCGCAGGTCGATCAGCGGGCGCACGCGGTCGACGAACGGGACGACGATCGACAGCCCCGGCGTCAGCGTGCGCTGGTAGCGGCCCAGGCGCTCGACCACGCCGGCCCGCGCCTGGGGGATGATCCGCACGGTCCGCGCCGCGAGCAGCAGCGCGAACACCGCGATGACGACGAGCACGATCAGGCCGGCTTCCATCCCTACCTCCTAGACGCTCTCGCTGACGAGCGCCGTGGCGCCCCTGATCTCGAGGACCTGCACCCGCCTGCCGGCCTCGATGACCTCGTCCTCGTCGAAGGCCCTCGCGGTCCAGACCTCGCCGTCGAGCTTGACCGCTCCGCTCGGGGCGTCGTTGTCGACGCGCTCGGTGACGACCGCCGTGCGGCCGACGAGCGCCGCGGTGCCCGTCCGCAGCTGGGCCGGCGTGCGCATGTGGCGGCGGGCGATCGGGCGCACGAGCCCGAACAGCAGCCCGGAGCTGACGAGAAAGACGAGGAACGCCGTCGCGGTGCCGGCGCCGGCGAGGTCGGCGATCGCGCCGAGCACCGCACCGGCGGCGAACGGCGCCAGGTACAGGCTCAGCGACATCACCTCCCCGGCGGCGAGGACCACCGCGAGCACGATCCAGAAGACCCAGCCGTCCATCGTCCGACTGTAGCTGGTGGGGTTCGGCGCCCCGGCGGTCCTGCCGGGCGGTCGCCGGCGCCGCGCACGACCCCTCGCCTCGAGCGGTTCGCGCGAAGACCGTGGCGGCGCGGTGTCGCCCATATGGAGCACCGGCGCGCCACGCCTCCGCGACCGACGCGTCGGTCTCGTCGCCATCGTGCGGACGCGCGCGACGGTCACCGCCACGACGCTCGCTCGGTGATGCAGTTCGGCCCCCTCGGCGCAGGCCAGCGTGGCGGCGCTACCCGGGCGGCGCGCAGGCGGCGCGGTAGTCCGCTCGCTGCCTGGCCGCCGAGCGCGAGTCGGGCGGCCGCAGCGCGTCGAGGCGGCGCTGCGCCCGGCGCGCGCGGGCGGCCGAGCGGGCCCGCAGGGCGCGCTCGAGCTCGGCGAAGCCGTCGCGCAGGCGCACGACGTAGCGCAGCTCCCTCGGGCTGCGGGTCAGCTCGCGCTGGCAGGCGGCGCCCAGGCGCGCCGCCCGGACGACCCGGTCGGCGGCGCGCGAGCGCGCGAGGTACGCGTTGGCCGCGCGCTGGACGCGGCGCACGGCGACGATGCACGCCGTCCGCCCCCTGCAGCGCGCCGCGCGGCCCAGCGCCTGGCCGACGTCGAGCTGCGTGTTGCACGCCCTGCGCAGCGCGGACAGCATGGCGTCGGAGGTTCCCAGTGCGCGGCAGGCCGCGCGCGCGGCGCGCCGGTCGGCGGCGGTCGCGCCGTCGGCGTCGTCGAAAGCGCCGAAGGCCGCGTAGATCCCGTCGATCTTCGTGAACTGCGAGGGCGTGAGCGCCGCGCGCGCCGCGGCCGGCAGCGCGAGGCACGCGAGCGCGACGGTGAGTGCGATGCTGAGCCGGCGCATCGGGGCAGTATGGCTCATGTCAGCAGCGCGCGGGCGTAGTCGTCGGCGTCGAAGGGGCGCAGGTCCTCGAGCGCCTCCCCGATGCCGATGAGCTTGACGGGGATCCCCAGCTCGCCGGCGATCGCCAGCGCGATGCCGCCCTTCGCCGTGCCGTCGAGCTTCGTCAGCACGATCCCGTCGACGGGCACGGCCTGGGAGAAGAGCTTCGCCTGTCGCAGGCCGTTCTGGCCCGTCGTCGCATCGACGGTCAGCAGCGTCTCGTGCGGCGCGCCGTCGATCTGCTTGCCGATGACGCGCCGGACCTTGGCGAGCTCGGCCATGAGGTCGTCCTGCGTGTGCAGCCGGCCGGCGGTGTCGACGATGACGACGTCGGCGCCGCGCTCGCGGCCCTGCGTGACCGCCTCGTAGGCGACCGCTCCCGGGTCCGAGCCCTCGCGGCCGGTGACGATCTCGCACCCCGCGCGCTGCGCCCAGCCCTCGAGCTGCTGCACCGCGGCGGCGCGGAACGTGTCGGCGGCGCCGAGCACGACCTTCAGCCCCAGCTCGCGCTGCAGGTGCCATGCGAGCTTGCCGATCGTCGTCGTCTTGCCGGTCCCGTTGACGCCGACGGCCATGATCACCGTCGGCCTCGCGCGCAGGTCGATGCGATCGTCCTCCGTGCGCGCGATCTCGGCGAGCATCTGCTCCAGGCGCCGGCTCAGCGCCTCGCCGCCCGTCAGCTCGCCGCCCGCGGCCTCCTGCTCGAGGTCGCCGACGACGCGAGCGGTGGTCGTGGCGCCGACGTCGGCCATGATCAGCGCCTCCTCGAGGCGCTCCCACGTCTGCTCGTCGACGTCGCCTTCGAGCAGCGTGGCCTGGATCTCGGCGCCCAGCGCGTCGCGCGTCTTGGCGAGGTTGCTGCGCAGGCGCCCGAAGAAGCGCCGCCTGCGCTCGGGGGCCTCGGCACCCGCGGCGGCCTCGGCGCTGTCGCTGGCCGCGGCCGGCGCGGCGCCGTCGGTGATGAACAGGTCGGTCCAGTCGCGTGCCATGGCGATGCGCGACGATAGCGACACGAGCGATGGTCTCCGATCGCAACTCCCGTCGAGCGCCGGCGCGCCCTCGTGGCGCCTCGGAGCTCGAGTTCCGCCCGTGCCGCGCGGACGAGTCGCCCGCGGCGGAGCTGCTCGGCGAGCTCATCGAGTTCTTCAACGCGATCTATCCCGGGCGCGCGCAGCGGCCCGGGTCGGTGACGACGGCGGACGAGATGCAGCCGCCCGACGGCGCCTTCCTCGTCGGCTACGAGGCCGGCCGCGCGATCGCGATCGGCGGCGTGCGGCGGCTGGACGCCGTCACGTGCGAGATCAAGCGCATGTACGTCGTCCCCGACGCGCGCTCGCGCGGCGCCGGCCGCGCGCTGCTCTGCGCGCTCGAGGACGCCGCGCGCGAGCTCGGCTACGAGCGCGTGCGGCTCGACGCGGGGCCCGAGCAGCGCCACAGCCGGGAGCTGTTCGCGAAGACCGGATACGTCGAGATCGCGCCGTACAACGCCAACCACATCGCCGTCTTCTGGGGCGAGAAGTCGCTCGTGGCGTAGCGCGCCTCAGGCGGCGGCGTCCTCGCGCGGCAGCCGGCGCGAGACGACCTTCGACACGCCGTCGTCGCCCATCGAAACGCCGTAGAGCGTGTCGGCGGCCTCCATCGTGCGCTTCTGGTGCGTGACGACGATGAACTGCGCGCGATCGGCGTAGCGGCGCAGGAGCGCGAGGAAGCGCGTGATGTTCGGATCGTCGAGCGCCGCCTCGACCTCGTCGAGGATGTAGAACGGGCACGGCCTGGCGAGGAAGACCGCGAACAGGAAGGCGATCGCGGTCATCGACTTCTCGCCGCCGGACAGCAGGCTCAGGCGCTTCATCGACTTGCCGGCGGGCGTGATCTCGATCTCGACGCCGAGCAGGTCCTCGTCGTCGGCGGGCTGCGGGCCGCCGTCCTCGCCGCCGTCGGCGACCGGCTCGCCGGCGAAGCCGGTGATCCCCTGCTCCTCGCGGACGAGCCGCAGGCGGCCGCGGCCGCCGGGGAACAGCTGGCCGGCGAGCTGCTCGAAGTTGCGCGCGGCGGCCTCGAAGGTCGCCTCGAAGGTCTCGTGGATCTCGCGATCGGTGTCGCGGATGAGCACGCGCAGCTCGCGCAGCGCGGTCTCGAGGTCCGTGCGCTGGTCCTCGAGATCGGTGACGTGCGCCAGCGCCGCGTCGTACTCCTGCTGCGCGAGCGGGTTGACAGGCCCGAGCTGCTCGCGCCGGCGCGCGAGCCGCTCGACGCGGCTGCGCAGCGCCTCGGCCTGCCCGGCGTCGAGCGGCTCGCGCGCGGGCGCGGCCGGGAGCCCGAGCCGCGCTGCCAGCAGCGCCAGCTCGGCGTCCGCGTCGGCGGCCTGGTCGCGCGCCTGCTGGGCGCGGACCTCGGCGGCCGTTACCTCCTCGCCGCG